>ENA-OQJB01000060-OQJB01000060.1-human-gut-metagenome-genome-assembly--contig:-NODE-60-length-60993-cov-4.454934_pt1 | contig 60993 bp, 49 predicted proteins | sample MGYA00242599_ERZ504765 | MGnify/ENA primary metagenome ERZ504765 (study PRJEB26092, sample SAMD00036354) | human gut metagenome | host: Homo sapiens | study: EMG produced TPA metagenomics assembly of...
GAAAAAAAAGTTCAATATGCTCCTTTTTTCGAAGATATTTCGAGTTCACAACTTTCTTATCGAAAACTTTGTTATATTTGCATATAGTATTTTAAAAAAAGCCACAACTATGTTTAATTCATTTGGCAATATCTTTCGGCTCACAAGTTTCGGTGAGTCTCATGGAAAAGGAGTTGGAGGAGTGATTGACGGATTTCCGGCAGGAATTGTCATCGACGAAGAATTTGTACAACAAGAACTTAATCGTCGCCGTCCGGGACAATCCATTCTTACCACTGCACGTAAAGAAGCTGATAAAGTTGAGTTTCTTTCAGGTATTTTTGAGGGGAAATCCACCGGATGCCCTATTGGTTTTATCGTTTGGAATGAAAACCAACACTCCAATGACTACAACAATCTGAAAAATGTATATCGTCCTTCACACGCTGATTACACGTACACAGTGAAGTACGGAATCCGTGACCACCGTGGCGGCGGACGTTCTTCCGCACGCGAAACGATTTCGCGCGTGGTAGCCGGCGCATTGGCTAAGTTAGCACTTCGTCAACTGGGTATCAATATCACTGCCTATACTTCGCAGGTAGGTCCTATCAAATTGGAGGGTACTTACTCGGATTACGATCTTGATTTGATAGAAACAAACGATGTACGTTGTCCGGACCCGGAAAAAGCAAAAGAAATGGCAGACCTTATATATAAGGTGAAAGGAGAAGGCGACACCATCGGTGGCACACTGACCTGCGTCATCAAGGGATGCCCCATCGGACTTGGACAACCTGTTTTCGGCAAACTCCATGCTGCCTTGGGTAACGCCATGTTAAGCATTAACGCTGCCAAAGCATTCGAATACGGCGAAGGATTCAAAGGACTAAAAATGAAAGGTTCCGAACAGAACGATGTTTTCTATAATAACAACGGACGCATCGAGACACATACCAACCACTCCGGAGGTATCCAGGGAGGATTGAGTAATGGTCAGGATATTTATTTCCGTGTAGTATTCAAACCGATTGCAACGTTGCTGATGGAACAGGAAACCGTCAACATTGATGGTATCGACACCACCCTGAAAGCACGCGGACGCCATGACGCTTGTGTACTGCCCCGTGCCGTGCCTATCGTAGAAGCAATGGCCGCCATGACTATACTTGATTATTACTTACTGGATAAAACGACGCAACTGTAATGAACGAAATTCAGAAATACATAATAGCGCACGAGCCAGAAATGATGAATGACCTGTTCAGCCTCATCCGCATCCCCAGTATCAGTGCTCTGCCGGAGCATCACGATGATATGCTGGCTTGTGCGGAACGCTGGGCGCAGTTGTTACTTGAAGCCGGAGCAGATGAAGCATTGGTGATGCCCTCAAAGGGTAATCCGATTGTTTTCGCTCAAAAGATGGTCGATCCGGACGCAAAGACTGTATTGGTTTATGCTCATTACGATGTAATGCCGGCCGAACCGCTGGAGCTTTGGAAAAGCCAGCCGTTCGAACCGGAAATACGGGACGGATATATTTGGGCACGTGGAGCAGATGACGACAAAGGACAATCATTCATCCAGGTAAAGGCGTTCGAGTATCTGCTTAAAAACGATTTGCTGAAGAATAATGTAAAATTCATCTTCGAAGGTGAAGAAGAAATAGGCTCACCCAGCCTGGAGGCTTTCTGCGAAGAACACAAAGAGTTACTGAAAGCAGATGTCATCCTTGTCTCGGATACGAGTATGCTGGGAGCTGAACTTCCGTCTTTAACAACCGGTCTTCGCGGACTGGCTTATTGGGAAATAGAAGTAACCGGACCGAACCGGGACTTACATTCCGGACATTTCGGCGGTGCGGTGGCTAATCCCATCAACACACTTTGCCAGATTATCAGTAAGGTGACGGATGCCGACGGACGGATTACCGTTCCCGGATTCTATGACGATGTGGAAGAAGTTCCGCAAGCCGAACGGGAAATGATTGCGCATATTCCTTTTGACGAAAAGAAATACAAAGAAGCAATCGGCGTAAAAAAGCTTTTCGGAGAAAAAGGATACAGCACATTGGAACGTAACAGCTGTCGTCCGTCTTTTGACGTATGTGGCATTTGGGGCGGATATACGGGAGAAGGTTCTAAAACCGTACTTCCTTCAAAGGCGTATGCCAAAGTTTCCTGCCGGTTGGTTCCGCATCAGGATCATCATAAGATTTCGCAGATGTTTGCAGAGTATATTTCAAGCATTGCTCCGGAAACTGTTCAGGTGAAAGTGACTCCAATGCATGGAGGGCAAGGATACGTATGCCCGATTTCGCTTTCTGCTTATCAGGCTGCCGAAAAAGGCTTTGAAATTGCTTTCGGAAAGAAACCGCTGGCAGTACGCCGTGGTGGTAGTATTCCTATCATTTCTACTTTTGAACAAGTATTGGGAATCAAAACTGTATTGATGGGATTCGGTTTGGAATCAGACGCCATCCATTCACCAAACGAAAACTTTTCACTGGATATTTTCCGTAAAGGGATAGAGGCAGTCATTGAATTTCATCAGGAATACGCCAGACGATAAAGCGGACAGACAAAAAGTCTAATTATAAACGGTATATAAAAAAGAGCGATGGACAAGTGTTTGATTACAAACCCGTCCACCGCTCTTTTTATATATTTACAGATACCAACAAATTACATGACCGGAGTCTGGAAAAGGAAAGTGAATGATTGACTGTCTTTCAAATCTTTCACTGCATCACCTGCATAAATCTCTCCCTTTGTCAGAGACAATTTCTTAATCCCTGCTTTCGGACTAAAATCTATTTTCTTCAAGTCCAGCCAAAACATATTCGGTGTCAAAGTAGATTCGAAATAATACACTTTATTCTTCTGATCGGAAACGGAACGCCAACGGGTAGAAGAAATATAAGGCTTCTCCGGCGTGTTAATACCAAATGGTACAGAAACATTACGCATCACACTCAATACACTGGGAACTGCAATTTTTGCATCAGCAGTTTGCGGAATGGCATGAATGTAGAAAGAAGCCCTGACAAAGCGGTCACTCGCACGATTTGTTCCCGGTAGCATCTGTAAGCCACCAATTTCTTTCCAATAATCATTAATAGCCAATTGATAGTCATATCGGGGAGAATTTGTCATCACCCGGTATTCTTTCCCTTCGTGAATACTCAATTTTCCATCCAGATATTCCAGTACAGCCGTATTCCCAGTTTCATCGGTTATAGCCAGATGCAAGGTAGATTCCGGCCCTCCATTCGGCATACGGGGAGCATCAATTCGGAAAGTCTCTTTTTTCAGTTCATCCACGGCTTCGCGTACCGTAGCAAAGTTATCGAGTACGTACTGTGTCCAAATACTGATTCCCATTGCCGGACGGGTATCACCGGGAAGAGAGTAAATGGATTCCGGTAAGAAAAGCAGACTCGCCACCAATCCTTTCTCGTTCATTCCATCGCAAGTACCAATATCATATCCTGTGGCAATCACACTTCCGTATTTGGCAGTCCAGTTCACCGTTTTATCCTTGTTATGTCCCGCACGCTGAATACCACGTGGAAACACATAGATATTCGTCATGATATCTTCTTTCCAGTCCATGGTACGCCCCGTTATCACCATCTGATCAGGACCTATGTATACTGCACGCGTACATGCTTCCACAGGCTGTATACTCCCCAAAGAGACGGCAGCCAACACCAATGCAACTCCTACTAATCTTTTCTTCATATTCTTTCTATTTAAATAATTGATACTCTCATTTTATAAATAACAAATATGCCACGATTATTGCCTACAAGAAAGATGATTTTAATGAAAAAAAGAATTTATTCAGTGAATGAGGAAGTTTTTGGTTTTCGACGCATGATAGTTATCATCGCAGAACTCATTTCTAGCGATAGATATTAAATAAATAAAAAGGATATGCATAAAGTATTACGCGGAGGCAGTTATTACACCTTCGAGAAATACTGTAAAGTCACCAGCCGTTATGGAGTGACCCCACAACGGTGGGATATTGATTACGGGTTGCGGTTAGTAGTGTCTCTCTAACTTATGTATAAATGTTAAGTCGGCTTATTAATCGGCCAATCTATAAAGCTCATATCCTCCCAATGCCAGTATGTAGGGCAGATTATAAATTACATCAGCATCCTTCTCTACCTCCTCGGGATACTTTTGTAGTAATTCGCTGAAAGGCATAATAAGAGGATGTTGCAAAAATACCTTATCCTTCACCTTAGCACGTCTCCAGCCGGCCACCGTACGCTCGGCATTCCATCGGTACTTCTCCATGCGTACTAACAGATACAAAACTTGAGCTGGCAGATCTTCATTGAACATAGATTCGGATATGTGTGCCGGTGAGTGGTCACTCCGTCTGATGCCGTAGCCCAGTGTGCGACAAAATACACTATAGGCATCCAGCTGATAGCGATTAGCCCAACGTAGTGGTTCGCTTAGTTTATTCCACAAATACTGCGCCTGGTGGTTCATCAAAATAAAGTCGGCAGAATGGTTACCATAGGATTCATACATCTTCTTCAATACCTCTTTTTGTTTGAGGCTTTCATCAGCATAACAACAATCGTATAAGTAGTTCACATACAAAGCCAGTTTATCTTGCAAGATGTTTTTCTTTATTCCCCTGTCTACCATACCAAACACCTTGACATAGCGATAGCGTCCCTTCTCGTCGTCCACCATCGACGACAAATCATTATTAAACTCCTGACGGATTAGCACACGACACTGATACTGATAAACTTCATGTGGTAAGTTGAGTCCTAATGAAAGACTCAAATCAGGATCATGCACACAAATGGCCACTGTAAGCATACAATGCTTATTTTGTGCCCACTGCTGCAGGCGGGTACGCATAGCAGTACTGCAAATATCATCATGGCAATATTCCACCTCAATATCATCTATTTGGCTCTCTATATAGGGGAATTGAGCTTTGAAGTAGTCTTTCTGTGCCTCCATCTCGCGATCCACTAAAGTGATACGGGTACGTATACGTTCATCTGCAGGCAGACGGTCATCATAATTGGCATAATGGCAGATACGCAATGCTTCGAGTAGCAACGAACGTCCCACTCGGTTGAATCCCACGATAACCAGATGCACATAGTCTTGACTGGTAGCACTCCAACTTCCATCAGGTTGTTGTGTAATGCTTATGGGGCGATAATCCAGCGGATCATAACGCCTTTCACAATCAGCTCCATAAAGGCTCCATAGCTGCCGGGCCAAGTTTTCATGGAGATTAAAGGGCCGAAAGAAAATATTAGGCTTGCCTTCTATACAAAAGACTTCGGGCGGCAGATTCATTTTCTGTATGTTAGAATACGAAGGGATGCTATCAAACTGTACATACACAGGCATCATCTTACCATCATAACATTTACCACGCAGAGTACTTACCAAGTGCACAATAGCTATATTTTTAGCATCGCGCCCGTAACGTTCTTCATCACCCAGCACATATACTTCAATAGCACTCTCTATTTTCAACCGCTGAAGTTCTTCGATCGACTCAATGTTGCCAAAGTAAACAAGCACTTGTCGCTCAACTTCAACAGGCAGGGCCGACTGTATACGATGCCGCACCGTTGCCGACTCCATACCGCTCATCAGCAAAATACGTGCCGAAGGACATTCGTCATACAGTTCACGTATCATATTGATAGACAATTCGTTGAATCCGATCAGTACATAATGATTTTTATATTACGGTAGGTCATTCGCCCCGCGTATACCACTCCCACACGCCGCTCTATAATATTAGAGATAGTAGAGATGAGCACACCGCCCAGTAAAACGGATCCCGAAATGCTGATAAGCCCCACTAATATCCTGTTAGGCCAGGCAGTCTCTTCTATTTGGTTACCGGGATCGACAAAGTTGTTGTACACTGCCCAGAGCCTTTCTCCCCATTCCTCGTGTCCATGCAATTGGATGGAAAAGAGCATCGCGATAATAAAAAAGATAGCCAGCGCCGTAGCAATGGTAACGAGTAGCAAGGTGAGCTGTGACTTGATACCGCCCGAAATGGTGCGATCTATATACTCTTGCGAGAATATCTTCTTGTAGTAGTTTGCAAAACGGTTCATAGTAGTCCATATAGATTTATGTACAAATATAGTGTATTTTTCTATAAATCAAGTAGTTTTCCACTAAACTATTTCAGCCATACACTTTACCTTGTTACTGTGCGGAAAATTAGAAATTCTTCCGGAAAGTACATCCACTTCTCCATTCCGAACACCCGTAAGCAGTCTTCCCTTTAATGATGGTTCCTTTACCACAAAGTGGACAGGGTTGACCTACAAACGCATCTACCTCACCTGCCGCAGAAGGAGTTGAAGCTGCCATGGCCACCGGAGCAGGAGAACCGGGCGAATCAGTCTTCACTTCATTCGTCGTTTTTTCCGCTTTTGGTTTCTTTTCTTTCGGTGTACTCGGTTTTCGTTCACGCTTTTTAGGTTCTTTCTTCTCTTTCTCTTCGGCTTTTGCAGCAACTGCGTCCTGAATAGTTATGCGTCGATTCGTATTATCAGAAAGTACACTCATTACGATCTCTGAAACCATCTGCTTTAGTTCTTCGAGGAACTGGCGGGCATCGTATGTTTTCTTTTCAATCTCACGCAACTTCTTTTCCCAAATACCTGTCAATTCTGCCGATTTCAATAATTCTTCGTGAATAAGCTGCACCAACTCCACTCCTGTCGGGGTGGCAATCAGGTTCTTTCTTTCCTTACGGATATAATTTCGCTTGAACAACGTCTCAATGATTGCAGCACGGGTAGACGGACGACCGATACCATTCTCTTTCAAAGCATCGCGAAGTTCATCATTGTCCACCAGTTTTCCGGCTGTTTCCATTGCACGAAGCAAGGTTGCTTCAGTATAAGGTCTGGGCGGCTGTGTCCATTTTTCATTCAGGTCCGGAATATGAGGACCACTTTCACCCTTCACAAAAGCAGGAAGTACATTTTCATCCTCTTCCTCTTTTTCTTCAGTAGGGTCTTTTACTTCCTTGGCAAACACGACACGCCATCCCGGTTCCAGAATTTGTTTTCCGGTTACCCGAAACTCTATCTTATCCACTTCTCCCATTACGGTGGTAGTAGAAATTTTACAGTCCGGATAGAACACGGCTATAAAACGACGGGCTATCAAGTCGTAGACACGACGTTCCATATCCGTCAAGTTTTGAGCATAGACTCCGGTTGGGATAATGGCATGGTGATCCGTCACTTTCGAGTTGTCAAATACCTTTTTTGATTTAAGAAGTGTAGTGCCAGCTAACGGAGCTGTCAAGACTTCGTAATCACGGAGTCCTTTCAGGATAGCAGGACATTTCGGATAAATATCATCGCTCAAGAAAGTGGTATCCACACGCGGATAGGTCGCCACTTTCTTCTCATAAAGAGACTGGATCAGTTTCAGTGTTTCATCGGCTGAATAAGCGAATTTCTTGTTACATTCTACCTGAAGGGAAGTCAAATCGAACAAACGTGGAGCGTATTCCTTCCCGTCTTTCTTGCCGACATTGGTGACTACAAAAGGTAGGTCTTTAATACGTTCTACCAATGCTTCTCCTTCTTCCCGGTTGGCAATAGGGTCGATGCCCGGGTTATCTATTTTCTTTTTCCGCCGTTCTTTTCCTCTTCCGCGGCAATTTCTTCATCACTTTTGCGAATGAGTGCAGAGAAAGTGGTATTACGATAGTTTGTTTTCAGTTCCCAATATTGTTTGGGTTCAAAATTGGCTATCTCCAATTGACGGTTGACAATCAATGCCAGCGTCGGTGTCTGTACACGACCGATAGAGAGCACCTGTTTGTTTTGACCGTATTTGAGGGTATAAAGACGGGTAGCGTTCATTCCCAACAGCCAGTCACCCATCGCACGGGAAAGACCGGCTTCGTAGAGTGATTGAAATTCAGCTTGGTCTTTCAGTTTCGAGAATCCTTCACGAATAGCTTCTTCCGTCAACGAAGAAATCCACAGGCGCTTCACCGGACAGCGTGCGCCAGCTTTTTGCATCACCCAGCGCTGAATCAATTCTCCCTCCTGCCCGGCATCACCGCAATTGATGATTTCATCCGCATTCTGCATCAGCCACTCTATCACATGAAACTGCTTCTCAATACCCGGATCATGCCCAATCAGCTTGATACCGAAACGTGGCGGAATCATCGGCAGACTGCTCAAGCTCCATGATTTCCAGTTAGGGGTGTATTCATGTGGCTCCTTCAGGGTACAAAGATGCCCGAATGTCCAGGTCACCTGGTATCCGTTTCCTTCTATATATCCTTCTTTTCTGGTATGAGCGCCGAGTACTTCGGCTATATCACGTGCTACAGACGGCTTTTCGGCTATGCAAACTATCATTTTTTCTCTTCTTGTTTTTAAACTATCAATTTGCAAAGTTACACGAATATTTGTCTAAAAGAACAATATCCCACAAAATATGTTACCTTTGCAAGAGTAGAATTCTTATAACAAAGAACAAGTATGATTGATTTAAACCGCAAATTGCCCATCGGAATACAAACTTTCGAGAAAATCCGCAAAGGAAATTATCTGTATGTAGATAAAACCGCCCTTGTCGGAAAAATGGTGTCCACAAGCATCCCCTATTTCCTTAGCCGTCCCCGACGTTTCGGAAAAAGCCTGCTGATTTCCACTTTCGAGGCTTACTTTCTGGGACGCAAGGACTTATTCGAAGGACTAGCCATCTCACAAATGGAAGTTGACTGGCAAGTCTATCCGGTTTTTCATATTGACTTGAATGCACGCAAGTATGATTCTCCGGCAGATCTGATAGCGATGCTCAACCAACATCTGGAAAAATGGGAAGCAATCTACGGAACCGAAAAGCAAGATCGACAACCGGAAGAACGATTCGCCTATATTATAGAACGCGCATGTGTGCAAACCGGAAAGCAAGTAGTCGTATTAGTAGACGAATATGACAAACCTCTTTTGCAAGCTCTGGATAATCTGCCCTTGTTTGAAGAATACCGCAAAATGCTAAAAGCATTCTATGGAGTATTGAAAAGTGCTGACCGCTATCTGCGTTTCGTATTTCTGACAGGTGTTACCAAATTCTCACAAGTCAGTGTATTCAGTGATTTGAATCAACTGAATGATATCAGCATGAAACCGCCTTATGCCACCATTTGCGGCATCACCAAGCAGGAACTGATAGATACATTCACTCCGGAATTGGATAAGCTGGCCTCATACAACCGGATGACACCAGAAGATACAATCCATAAGATGACCTCACTTTACGACGGGTATCATTTCTGTGAATATGCAGAAGGCATGTTCAATCCGTTCAGTGTATTAAATGTGTTCGATGGATATAAATTTGAGAATTACTGGTTTCAGACAGGCACTCCTACTTTCCTTGTCAAGATGCTGATGGATAGCAACTATGACCTGCGAACGCTCATTGACGGAGTGGAAGCAAACGCAGCGTCATTCAACGAGTACCGGGCAGAAAGCAGGAATCCTATTCCGCTGATTTATCAAAGCGGGTATCTGACGATTAAAGAATACGACCCTCGTTTCAAGACTTATCAACTTGCTTTTCCCAATGATGAAGTGAGATATGGCTTTATGAATTTCCTTCTGCCATTCTACTCTAATATTCCCGATAATGAGCAAGATTTCTATATTGGCAAATTTGTCCATGAGTTGGAAAGTGGCAATATCAATGCTTTTCTAACCCGCCTTCAAGCCTTCTTTGCCGATATACCTTACGAACTGAATGACCAGACAGAGCGGCATTACCAGACTGTTTTCTATCTGATATTCAAACTCATGGGACAGTTCACACAAGCAGAAGTACGCAGTGCAAAAGGACGGGCTGATGCAGTTGTCAAAACACCGAAGTATATTTATGTATTCGAATTCAAACTAAATGGCACAGCCGAGCAAGCATTACAGCAAATCGAAGATAAAGGATATCTTATCCCTTATCAGGCAGATGAACGGGAAGTCAAAAAGGTTGGAGTAGAATTCAGTACTGACACACGAAATGTCAGTCGATGGCTACCCGAGGAATAAGAGAGTATAATTACTTCTTCCTCATATTTATCTACAAATGATTCATATTAAACCTCCCAACACTTCCACCCTTTGTTGGCACAGATATACACAATGTACGAACGAACATGGTAATTGGGGAATTTTCTTTTTGTATCTGCGGCATAACCTTTCACTTGCTCTACGTGTTCTACCAGCGGTTCGGTGAGCGCAAGCATACGGTCGGCATCTTTGGAACGATAGTATTTAAATTCCACCACGCGATCGTCCGTGTAATAATCCGTGCCGGGGATGCCGATCATTTCAAAATCCGAACGACCGACGGAGTTATTTTGTTCGATGGCAAAAGTGTAACAATGGCTCAAATAGCGGGAGACAAGCTCGTAGAAAGAACAACGGATAAAGTTCTCGTTGATCTTATCGAAAACCTGTGCGGGGAATTGTCCCAGATATTGCTCGAAATAGTTCTGCACAAGGGGTTCAAAACTACGATTGGAATCATAAAGTTCATAAACCGGGACGTAACGACTGGCGTTACCTTCGATCTTGTTCAGTTGGTTGTAATAATCCATGTAGATGCTGAGCATGGTCATGTTGGGGAGCACCATGCGGTATGCACTCTTCAGGGTAGTCATACCTAAGTAGAACAGGCTGACGGGATAGAATTCTTTCTCAAAAAATTTCTTCTTGTTGAATTTGCCGGACAGATCTCTGACGTTGTATGACAATTCACCGCCTATCACCAGGGCATCGAGCATCTCTTTGGCGTTGTTCTGCGAAAGAGTCAGGCGGCGAATCCAGTTGATGTCCGTACGCAGGTTCTCATCGATCAGTTCGGAGGGAATACTTCCGGCATTAGCGGCAAATTTCTTAAAAAAATAAGTTAAGATAGTGGAGTTAAAAAGACGTTCACCGACAGGGCTAAAACGATAACCGTCGTAGTTGTTCACAATAAGCTGCCAGATTTCCTCGAAGCGTTCTTCGCTTGCACCGGGAGCATATTTATCAAGTACATAGCGCAAGTATGTTTTCGTTTCTTCATAGGTGAAGCCGAGCATATTCAAAAAAACGGGTTTGAATGTGAGGATTTCCGCAATGTTGTACCCGCTGGTCAGGTCGTCCATGATGACAGGCAATACGCCTGTGCAGAAACAAGTGCGAATCGTGCCTTCGCCGATACCCGCTTTGATAACTTTAAAAAAGGTAGAGAAGAAAACTATCACTAGTGGTTACTTCCTCATAAAGTGAGTCATTATAGGAAGTAAGCAGTTGATTGGTGAAGTTATCGTATTCGTCAATCAATATATATGCTTTAGGCAATCCATGTGAGCTGATATAACCCAAAAGTTCCTCCAACATCTGCACAGCATTTCCTCGAGTTGTAAACTGAAAATCACCAAACAGGTCTCGGTTATGTTCTACCGTAACTTCCACGGGTCCACAATTCAGGTCATTGAAGTTCTGTACCACCCCTTCCATATCATCCGCCATCACCATAGCCGAGAAGTCATAACGAATCACCAAATATTGATTATGTTCTTCCGTAGGATGTTCGCCAATCCAGGTGCCGCCAAAAAGTTCTTCAAAACGATTCGCTTTCGTACGGTCGTAGTAGTGGGCCAACATGGAGATGAGCAGACTTTTCCCGAAACGACGGGGACGGAGAAAGATGGGAGCATTATAGTCTTCAAGCCCCGGAATGTAATTTGTCTTATCAACATAATAAAAGCCACGTTCACGCATTTCTGCGAAGTCGGCCACTGCGTATGGAATCGTTATTCTTGCCATAATCGTTGATCTTTTCTTTCGGTAAAGACAAAAGTACTAATAAATTAGTACCATAAAAAAGATAATGCGAAAAAGATAAATAAATACCAAGCTCAATTATGGCTATATACATAAGTCTTTGATGAAAAAGAGGGCAAAACAGAGAAAAAGATCAAAGTTATGCATTTATCATGTATAGCCCTATACACGAAGGCTGCACAACTCTATACATGATGCGTGTATAGAGCTATGCAGCCTCTCTGCATAAACCTGGCGGGACATTGCTCCGCCAGGCCAAGAGAACATTTATGCCGCAGGATCGGGCGCCTCTCCTCCGCCGCCTTCGCTACCACCGGAACCGGAGCCGCCTCCTGCATCGGGTTTCGTGCCGACGTAGAAAGTAGCGATAGCGGTTCGGGGTGTCTTCAGGAGCGTGCTTCCTGCATACTGTGTAGTGACGGTGAGGGTATATTCGCCATCGGCCAGACCGGCAGGAACAATGAATGTGAGTTGTGACGGGTTGTTGACGGCCAACATATTGAGGTCGACAGGTGTGGTTTGTTCTTTGCTGTCGGTGATAGTGATGCCGACGGAAGAATCCGTACCTGCAATTTTCAACATACGGCCATTGACCGTGAACGGACGGCCTGCAGTGGCGGTGGCAGGTGAGAATCCGGCAACGTACATCACGCTTTGGCGTTCGCCCAAAATACTGATAGAGGTTTGGGCGATAGTTTCACGCAGTTCTTTGTCTTGGGTGAAGGAGACGTAGACGGAATTCTTCTCGGGATTCCATTTTCCGCCATCGATAACACCGCGGAGTTGCGCTACGGCGTGGTAAAGACCGGTGTTGACACTATATCCGCTAAGGATGAGATCGCTCACAACACGGTTGTAGAGCTTCACGACGTGCTCGATGGTTTCGGGACGGAGCCCGGTGTCTTCCTTGTGCATCTCATCGAGTATATCCTGCAACGAAAGATTACCGGACGATTCGAGCTGACCGATCTTATCGTCTTTGTTGTCGACGGTTACAGTGTTGTCGACTAACCAGATTTTCAATACATTCTTCATAATTTTTCTTATTAATTAGTTATCATTCAAATAAATACAATTACTGCTATTAGCAGTCTTTACGATACTGATAATACCCACTCGCTTTGTGTGATATATGTAAATTAGTAAACCAACTATACGAACCATCTCCCACAATCTCGGGTTCTTACAAACAGCTATTACATCAATAGAGAGCACTTTTCAATTTACCAATCTTTTCGGAAAGCAAAATAATATGACGCTGCCAACGCCTCCGTTACCTCTACGTTATATCGAGGATATTCTCCATTGTTAGTATCATGAAAACAGCTTAAAAGCCCCATAATTCTCATAACATTTGCAACTTCCTGTATATAGTCTCTATAAGGAATATTCTCTGCAACAGCTACTTTTCCAAGTCCCTCATTCAGGGCGATTGCACGGGATTCATCCTGCAGATTCTCAAAGAATAAACCTTCTTCATTTGTCATTATCGGCTTTATATAAAAAGAAATGCCCCCATATCGTTCTTTCGTTATCCCCGCTATAGGTTTGCGTTCCGACCCGCTTGCCCAAGGGTTAACCGCAGTATCCCACACAACATTCCACGCCAAATCAATGTAATCGCCTACTACAATGCCACCCTGTTCTTTGTCCATCATTGCCGTAGTTCCTCCATCATCTGCAAGAGTCAACATGATGTCCGGCATCGCTTCACGCAGTGCCTTAACTAATTTTGGATAAGAAGTTTCATCTAACTCCGGTGCTCCAGTCTTGTCATATCCGGCACCTTCATCACGCAAATGGACGCCATCCAGTTGATACATTTTCACAGCCACTTGGACTTGTGCTACAAAATCAGCAATTTGCACATCTGTTAAATTGGCAAAACCTATGCCTGTTCCTCCACCTTCGATGGAAAGGCAGACTTTTATACCACTCCGCTTCAATGGTTGAATATATTGAGCATAGTTTTTCAACACATGTTCTATATCAGGTGTAAATTTCAAAATTGCTCTACGGGAAGACTCGTCGTATTTCAACAAAGCTTTTCGTAAATTCACTATATCAAATACCGGGACGTTTTCGTAAATAGTTTTTCTATCCCGACGGGATTTCATATACTGCAATTTAGAAGTATATTGGTCAGCAATCAAAGGATTCATCATTTCAGTATCAATATACGCCACCACTGTATACGGTTTATTCGACCTGTCCTGACGTTCCATTTCCACTTGGCAGATATAATAGAAAAGCTTGTACTGATTACCATCTTCATCCGTCGCCAACAATGGCAATAAATAATAAGAACCAATAAGCTCCATATTTGACACAGTAAAACTTATCCGTGTCGATTTTCGTTCACCTGCCGCTACCGTCACCTTTCCTCCATTAGTTATCGTAAATTTATTCTCCCAATCTTCCACAAAATTTGCACCCACTTTATAAAATTGCTCTGTAATCGATGGTATATCCTGGAGAACTAATGAAGTATTTATACCAATTGTGAATGTCATATCCCGCTCTGCCGGCTCCACCAATTCTACATATAGTTCATCACTTCCCTGTTCTACAAAATCAAGAAAATAAATTTATTTCCCGATTCTGAAGCACTTTGCAGGAAAGCAGCTTCCCCAACTTCCTCCGGTGATACTGTAGACTTGTCATGTGCTACGTTCGGAGCCACCAACGCCGCATCTTCTTCGCAAGCTCCCATCACCAGTGCCAATAACACGCACAAAGAGATATTTCGTATTATTCGTTTCATAATCATATACATTTTAATAGTTATCTGTAATCTCCTATTCCTGATTTATTTTCGGCACCTCAATGCCACTTGGCCATAGTTCAGCATCCGTTTTACTATAAACTTCAACATGGTCGCTTGCTTTCCAATAAGGGACTACTTTCGCATTGTTCCCATGTCCAGTACGGTCTTTGACTTCCATCCCTGTTCCCTCATCAAACTTCCAATAGGCACACAAAGCTGGTTCTTCAGTAGGGTCGGGAATATCATACATATTCTCCCAAATCTGTTCTTGAGTACGAGCTACATTCCAAATGCGAGCTTCACATATTTCACCATCAAACTGGCGGCTTATATCGTGCGACTCTCCATAAGAACGCCCAAAATAGAAGTTAAAATCACCCCCATTCCCAAATTCATCATCAGGTAACTTATCTCCCAAACTGATGCTAGTCAAGTCACTTTTGCCATGACTGGTACTTATGCTTTGTAATTGTCCGTTTACATAGAAAGCAATAGTAGCAGTAGCTATGTCCCATGTCAATGCCACATGATACCACTCACCTGCCAATAGTAATTTTTGGTTACTGATTTCTGGAAATTTGCCGAATGTTGTTTGCGTCTGCAACTGTTGATTCGGAAAGTTTGCATCACCGATACGCATCAAGAAATATTGTTCTATGCCCATGATAGAGGATATTTCTTGCTGGAAATTGTTGACTCGTATAATAGCCTCCATTGTCACTGCCGTCAAATTATTCACCACATCCGCTGTCGGACTTCCTTTATCAAATCCCGGAACAGTGACATAGACATTTTTCAAATTCATAGCTGTTGTTATAGCACTGGAACGACGTACCAAATAATACATCGTGCGTGAACCATCCATAATACCTACTCCTTCAGCTCCTCCAATGGAAAGCGGGCAGAGGTAAGTAACGTCAATCTCCAACTCATCGAGTTTGGAGAATTTAATGCCTACTTCTTCAGAAGTGGTCTTTCCGGCAGGAATTACCACTTCTGTTTTCAATAGCTGATAATATGTTTCAGGCAGCACTTCATAATGCGTGTCGTTCTTTGCATTATATTCACTAGTCAACGAAGCGTCTACCTTCAAGTTGACCTTCACATCATCCCCCGAAGGATAAGACAACTTCACTGTAAAAAGTTTTGTCTGGCTTGTCACCTTCCGATTAAAAGTGAAAGTTTCTGTATTCTTACTAGCAGCTATATTCAGATACGCCGAATTGTCAAACGGTGACTTTTCGCTGTAATCCGTATTATCACAGGCAACCGGCAGAAATAACAAAACTGCGGCTGCAAAGCACTGATAAAGTTTATGTATTCTCATAGTTTACATCGTTTAGTGAGCCGAAGCAGGATTCAGGAATTGAATACCTCCACGGGTCTGTTTATAAATAATATCAGTATCGTAGTAATCGGCAGAGATATTGTAAATAGCAATACCTCCCAATGGTGTTTCCATATTGAGAGCACCGTAAGCAGCTCCGGCGATGGCATTGCGCGTCACTCCGTTATAGTCGGTCAATGTACCGTCAGGAGTGACAGCCAACAGCAGGCGATCCGGAGCGGCCTTGCCATATCCGGTGGCATAGAATACGGAGGTTTCTATATCATATTCATCGGATGCACCGGAAATATCAAGTACGAAATAGTTGAAAAGGCTGCGCTGCGCTTCCGGCAACAAGGAAGGGGTACCTTCAAAAACTAACAGACACGGTGTCTGTCCCAAAGCATCCAGCAGCGGCTTTAACGCCGAAACGTCTACCGCAGAGCCTTCCGAACCGAGAGCAATCCCGTCAAATGTCCCTGTACGCACTGCCTCAACAGCAGAGGTTATAGAGGTATTCAGTTTATCTTTAGCCGTGCAATCTATATAGTAAAGCACTTTCGTCCCATAATCCTCACGCACCAACTTCATATCCTCCCGGTCATATTCGGACAGACGGTCGGCATTACGCATCGTCACTATATCGATACTGTCCGGCAACGCACGGAGAAAGTCCTTCTCACCGGTAGATACTTCCGGAGCATTATCCAACCGGGCATAAACGACAGCATGTTTCGTTGCTTTATATGCGCGAAGATTCTGCGTATATGCCGCATATTCTTGCGGATTCTGTTCCTTAAACCCATTCACCTGACTATCGTGTATTTCCATTTCCGTCCAGTCGTCACAACCGACAGCGGCAACCGACAGAAAAATAGTCAGCAAGCATAACTTAAAGATTGATTTATATTTCATAATCTCATTGATTTAAAGGTTTGTTCTAGTTTGAGGATTGACTATTCTCAATGGAATGGTCTTTCTTATCCCACCAAAGTTTAGTTCCTGCGGCATCGGGACCATTCAGCATTTCTACAGCTTGATCGATGTATTTCGGATTCCCTGTATATTCATCGGCAGGGAAAGGCAGACGACGGGGACCGATTGTTACATTCACACTATTGTTGGGGTCTTTATTCTCCACGGTAGGCAACAACTTCGGGTAGCCCGTACGACGATGTTCCGCCCATGCTTCCAGCCCCAGCGGAAATATTGCAATCCATTTTTGAGTAATGATACGCTCCAGGTTCCGTTCGAAATACTCCGCTCCAGGTTCCCAGGCAATCGTAATGGTACTTACCGCCGGATGGCTATACTTAATATCAGCCCCGTCCATCGGGTTCACATAGTCTATAGGCTTTTTCGTCGCATCCTTCACATATTGGTCCGCTCCGGTGGCTCCGCCACGCTCTTCGAATGAAAGGGCAATAGCCTTTTCATACAATGCCTGCGCATCGCCTCCCATATTCCAACCACGCAACGCGCCCTCGGCACGAAGGAAAGTCACCTCCGCCGCATTCATCCAGAGATAAGGATCGGTGCTGGAAATCACCTGCTTTGAGTAAAGGTTAATCATGTCGTCTTTCTTCTGGGTAAATATGCCGATACGTACACCGTAATAATCGTATACATCGACTTTCTCGCCATCCTGATCGACTGTCTGCACACCTTTGACAAACATCTTATCCAAACGCGGATCTTCATAACCTTTCATAATAGAAACTAAATCGGCACTGATACGGTAGTCATTCCAGTTATTAAATAGCAACTCCGAACGGTTCTCCGCCACATGAAGCATGGCGTTGTCCTCATTCGATTCAATCACTCCCGCTTCCACAGCCTTCTGCGCAATACGTTGCGCCTCGGTAGGATTGACATAGCTCATACGCATGGCAATGCGAAGTTGCATGGAATGTACAAACTTACGCCATTTGGAAATGTTACCGTAATACAAGTCTTCCAGTTTGCGGAAAGCCTCGGACGACAGGTCTTTGTTTTCCTCCAACACTTTATCCGCTTCTTCCAGTTCTTTCAGCATCTGTGTATATACCTGCTCCTGCGAATCGTAAGGGACAGCCAGGTCTTCACCCGAATTATCATTATCCATCATCTTCGAATAAGGAATCGGACCATAAATGTCCGTCACACGATGCATGATACACACCCGGAGAATTTTACCGAAAGCTAATGCCACAGGGTCATCCGTCTTGTTCATCATATCGCGGTACTGCGGGTACATGTCTTTAATCGGATCGGCAAACGGGGATTTGAGCCATCCCTGTTCGGGATTGAAAGTAGAGAATTTCATCACCCAAGTGTCTACGATTCCTTCCAGATAACCACCGTATGCTCCTCCTGCCATAGCATCCATAAACTGGTAAAGGTGTTCACGTGTAGGAATCACCAATCCCTGCATTCCTTTGAGCGTAGCACCTACAATATGATTCTCACGCTGCATTTCTTCTCCGTCCGCTTCGTACATACTCCGGTTGATGTCGCTGTCGAAACAACCGCCCAACGGAAGCAGAAATAATGAAAGGATCATTATCAGAAGAATGTTATATATTCGTTTCATGTCCATCATAGTATTTAGAAGTTAATCTTTATGTTAAATCCTATATTCCGGGTACTCGGCATCATGAAGTAGTCGATTCCCTGATAATAGTTGTTCGTAGTAGCTACTGCTTCAGGATCGAAAGGAGCTTTACAGTAGATCATCCAGAGATTTCTGCCCACAAGGGATACATTGATATCACAGACATTGCCCAGCCAGCGGCGCGGAACGGTGTAACCGATATGTGCCTCCTGCAGACGCAGGTTGGTAGCACTATAAGTATAGTAGGTAGGCAATCCGCTCTGCGATGCTACCACTTCATAGAAGCTTTGCGGATTCACGCGGCTACGGCCATTTATCCATACTCCTCCGGCATCACGCGCGGCAGCAGATGTTTCAGATACTCCGTAGAGATCAAGATAAGCCTGTGTTGCCGAATAAACGATTCCGCCCAAACGGGCTGTCAACAAGAAACCGGCATTGATACCTTTATAAGAGAAGCTATTATTCCAGGCTAAATTTGCCTTAGGAAGTACGCTTCCCAACTTTATGTCACCGGCATTGTCGATGGCTGTCACATTGCCGCTATCGTCAATCAGGACATTACCGTTAATATCACGCTTTAAATCGGCATGGGTATAAAGATCGCCCAGCGTACCACCTTCCTTCAGGATAAATTTCGCCTTTCCGAATCCGCGACCTTCATCGGTTTTGAGTTCCAGTTTATCGACGTTGTAAGTTTTGCCCGTTTCCGGGTGAACATAATCCTTCACTAGTTCGACGATTTCATTCTTGTTGGCCGAGAAAGTAAAGCTGCTGTCCCAGCCGAAATCTCCCCAACGATGCCCATAAGACAACATAGCCTCGAAACCATAGTTGCGTACATATCCGGTCTGTACATACAATTTGTCATATCCTGACGAAACAGGAAGCCGAGGATCAAATGTCTGATTATAAGTATTGGCGTAATAGAAAAGATCCGCTCAATTTGAAATCTTTAAATAGGGTTGCATCCAGACCTACTTCCCATGAGTCAGTACGCTCGGGGTATAGTTTACCAATGGGATAATTCGTCTGCGATTTCCAGTCCTGCTTATTGGCATCATACGAGTAAGTAGGATAGGTAAGAAAACGAGGATAAGGATTACCTACGGAACTGAACGATCCACGTACTTTAAGATAATCCACCCAATCAGGCAGTTTCAATATTTCAGTGATGACAGCCGAAAGCCCTACGGAAGGATAGAAGAATGAAGCCTGCGGAGAATGTGTCAGCTGCGAAGCCCAGTCGTTACGTCCTGTAACGGTGAGATAAAGCATACTTTTCCACCCTACTTCGGCACTGGCAAAAATAGATTCGGTCGCTTCGCGCCAACCCACCTGCGTAGCACGTTTTTTTGCGTTGTCAAGGTCGTAAACATTGAACAGATTAGGAATACCAGTTTCTCGTATAGGCCCCGCATAGCCCAATTCCTTACTAGTCACTCCACTATAACTGGCACCGATATTGGCTACAATCGTAAAATCCTGAATACGTTTATTAATATTCACCAACACATCGGCATAAGTCTGCGAATATTGTCCGTTATTTACTGTATAATGGCCTTGTGAACTACCGTCAGTCAGCGTGTTGCTACTGCTTGCATAAAGCTTGCCTTCATATTCGCTATGAGTATTGTCGATGCGAACACGCCCTGCCACATTCAGCCAGTCAAGAATCTGGTAACTCAAACCTGCTGAAGCCATATAGCGTTTCTTATTGTTGAGACGGAGATTACGGTAAGCAATCCAATAAGGATTCTGCATACGAAGGTCACCTTCGCCCTGCGGCCAAAACTGTACGCTAATTTTCCGGGCTTCATCCCAACGCTCGAAATTCTTCACTATAGAGAAATCATCCCCACGAGGGAAAAGATAAGCAGAAACCAACGGATTGGAGTACTGCCCCTGATTGGTCATATTACGGTCGTTCTGAAGAATATAGCTTGCACTTACATCCAGTTTCATCTTGTCATTCAAGAAACTGGTCGTATTGCGGAAAGTGAAATTATATCTGTTATACCTATTGTTGGGAACCATCCCTGCCGAATTGACGGCAGCCGCAGAAAAGAAAGTCTGATTTTTATCCGTTCCGGTAGACAACGTAACGGAATTTGTATATACCGCACCCGTATCAAAAAAATCATCCGGCTCATATCCTGTTTGAGCAGCCGAGTTTAACTTCGGTCCCCAGCTATAAATATTGGAATTTCCTGTTTTACCATTACTACCTGTACCATAACGGTCCTGGAACTCGGGCATCTTAAAAGCATTCAACCATTCGATGCCACTTGATACACCTACTTGCAGCTTACCTACCTGTCCTTTTTTTGTAGTAATCACAATCGCACCGTTTGCCGCATTACTACCATAAAGGGCGGCAGCTGCCGCTCCAGTCAGTACGGAAATGCTTTCTATATCTTCCGGATTAATATCAGCAATGGCCTCGGTAGCTCCCTTTGAACCAAATTCCGTATCTCCTCCGCCACCGAAATTATACATCGGAATACCGTCAATCACATACAAGGCGTTACTACTCTGTTCAATAGACTTTGTTCCACGCATCACCACTCTACTTGCCCCACCGACACCGGAAGAGCTCGTATTGATAGTAACACCCGCAACTTTACCATTCAGGCTGTTTACAAAATTAGCATCCTTAATTTGGGTCAGTTCGTCGGACTTTACTTGCTGTACGTTGTAGCTCAATGCTTTCTGCTCGCGTTTGATGCCAAGTGCTGTTACAACGACTTCACTCAACAGTTTTGTATCCGAAGCCAGTTGCACGCTATATGTATTCTGTCCGGTTACTTTTACCGTCTGTGGAGTGTAACCTACATAACTGATACTCAACACACTTCCTGCAGGAGCTTCGAGCGAAAAGTTACCGTCTATGTTTGTGATAGTTCCAATGCTTGTACCTTCCACACGTACATTGACACCAATCAACGGTTCTCCGCTATCATCCAGTACGCGTCCGGTGATACGTTTGGTGGAAGCAGTTTCGGTTGCTTTCTGTTCTTGTGGAACGATGATGACATATTTTCCTTTGAGCTGATACGTATATCCTGTACCTTTTAGGATTTCCGTGAGAGAGTTCTCCAACGTGGCTTTTTCCAACGCCAAATCGATGGAGGGTTTGTTTTTCAACTGCGACTCGTTGTAACCAACGGACAGTTTCGTTTGTTTTTCCACTTCTTTCAATGCCTCGATGACCGATATGTTTTTCTTATGGATCGTAATCCGGGCATTACTACTTTGAGCAAAAGTAGGGGTAGAAAGGAGCAGACAGCACAAAAAAAGCATAAATACTCGACTGATTGCCTGCTTATTGGCTATAAATTCATAAATTTGCTGCATCTTCTTAGTATTAGTTTATACAGATAAAGTTAGATTCTCGAATTTAGTAGCGTCTGGTTAACGCTAATAGTAAGAATTTCGATTTCACATCCGGGGGAAGGTTGCAGCTTCTCCCGGATATTTTTTCCGCATAGGCTCAATGTATTTTAAGGTTAATATTCAGTGTTTACAAGTTCTATTTTGTTCCCCGGTGCCGAAGCATGTCTTCCCCGGTACCGGAGCCTATCTTCATCGGTGCCGGAGACGCCCTTCCCCGGTGCCTGAAATATAGCACTTGTCTCCCACTATTTTATAGTCCAGATTTCCCGTCACACGAGCGATAATATCCATCACTTCTTCCATAGAAGCATTTTGCCCGAAAGTAAGATTGAACCGGTCTTCTTTCAGACTACGGAAACTATAAACAAAGGTGTAAGGGTATTTGCGTTCGAGACGGGTGAAGATTTCTTCCAATGTCATACTGCGGAAAACGATTTCGCCACGTTGCCAAGCAGTGACATCCTGCATATCAGGATGAAGTACGTTTCCGGAGCGGGTACGTTTGTTATAAGCCAGTTGCTCGTTCGGCTTCAAGATCTCCTGCCCCTGCTGATTATTGTACTCTACCAACACTTTTCCGGAAATCAGGGTAGCTGTCACTTCCTCTTCGTCGGGGTAGGCTGTCACGTTGAATTCCGTTCCGAGTGCCGTCACCTGAAAGTCCGAGGACTTCACGATAAAAGGATGCTCTTCGTCACGTTTCACCTTGAAGCCGGCTTCTCCCACAAGATACACACAACGGGTATCACCCTTAAATTGCTGTGGATAAAGTAAAGTGCTTTGGGAATTAATCAATACCTGCGTACCATCCGGCAAAGTGATGTTCCGCATCTCGGCGGTAGGAATATATGCTTGCAACAAATCTGGTGCCTGCCGGTTCTGCAAAGCCAGATAGATAGAAACGGAAGAAAATGCAATCAACAAAGCTGCCGCTACGCGCCACACTACCAGATGAGTACGTAAAGAATGTATCCTGCGCCTCGTTCCGATGCCTGTCAGTTCACGCATCCGTTCCAAAGAATGACGGTAGCCGGAAGTCGTTGCCGATTCGGTAGCTTCCCAAAGTTGATTGAGTTCATGATCTTTTTCATCGGCACGTTCTTCGTCGGTCAGCCATGTACGGAAATCCTGATCGACTTCTTTCGGATAGTCGTGATTGATATAACGGTCGATTACATCGCGAATATAATTCTTCATAAGGTGATATTTATTGTTCTGTTTAGAAACGCTTACGTAAATATCACTACTCAGCAAGGACAACTACGGGAAAAGACGGAATAGAATAACAAACATTAACACTTTGCGGAGTTCCGTCAATGTTTTATAGATGTGATCTTCTACGGTACGCAAGGGGATTTGCAGTTTATCTGCTATTTCTTTATGAGAAAGTCCTTCAAAACGGCTCATCTCAAAAATCCGTCTACGGCGATCAGGCAACTGACTGAGTGTCATCCTAATAAGCATTAATACTTCTTTATAGTATAGATTTTCTAACAGGGAGGAATCTTCGTCACAAAGTTCACCCAACAACTGGGCTTTCAAAACTTTGTCTTCATATTCCTGCTCTACCTTCTGATGCTTGAACAGGTTGAATATTTCATTCCGAGTCACAGTATAGAGATAACCAGTCATGGTTTCCTGATCTTGCCAAAGTTCAGGACGTGTCCATAACTTAAGAAATATATTCTGGGCAATGTCTTCCGCATCCTCCTCCGACTTGGTCAACAACTTCGCAAAGTTCTTCACACGAGGGAAGTTAGCGGCATAAAACTGCTCAAAACGGATATCCAATTCTGCTATCGTTTCGTTCATCTGTCGAGTCTTTTACTATGAAACCCGGGGCAAATATAGGCAAAATTAATTTCAGGCAATGGATGCAAACAAAAAAACATCCCACCTTTTAAACCAAAACAAGTCTAAAAGGTGGGAATATTATAAGATTCTAAAGAATCTCAGAAGTTATTCTTCATCCATCAGAATTTCCAAAATCTGACAAGCAGCCTTCGCCACCGGAGTACCCGGACCAAAGATAGCAGCTACACCTGCCTTATACAGGAAGTCATAATCCTGTGCAGGAATAACACCACCGGCAATCACCACAATGTCTTCACGTCCCAGTTTCTTCAGTTCTTCAATAATCTGCGGAACCAATGTCTTATGACCGGCAGCCAGTGAAGAAACACCTACTACATGAACATCGTTTTCTACCGCTTCACGAGCAGCTTCTGCCGGAGTCTGGAACAACGGTCCCATATCCACGTCGAAACCACAGTCCGCATAACCCGTTGCTACTACCTTGGCACCACGGTCATGACCGTCCTGTCCCATCTTTGCAACCATGATACGAGGTTGACGTCCCTCTTTTTTCGCAAACTTCTCTGCCAGTTCACAAGCACGCTTGAAGTCGCTATCGTTTTACTTTCTGATGAATACACGCCTGATATAGTTCTAATTATTGCTTTATAACGTCCTACAACCTGTTCGCACGCATAAGAAATTTCGCCTAAAGTAGCACGAACACGAGCTGCTTCAACTGCCAGTTCAAGCAAGTTACCCTTGCCGGTCTTCACACATTCAGTGATAGCTGCTAATGCCTTGTCCACTTCAGCCTGATTACGTCCTTCTTTCAAACGTTTCAGATTTTCAATCTGTTCAAGACGAACTGCCGTATTATCAATTTCAAGGATATCAATCGGAGCTTCTTTTTCCAAACGATACTTGTTCACACCCACAATGGTCTGCTGACCGCTGTCGATACGAGCCTGTGTACGTGCAGCCGCTTCTTCGATACGCATTTTAGGAATACCTGTTTCGATAGCTTTCGCCATACCACCCAGTTTTTCAATTTCCTGAATATGTTCCCAAGCCTTGTGTGCCAGTTCGTTCGTCAGAGATTCTACATAGTAAGAGCCGCCCCATGGGTCAACGTTCTTGCAGATGTAAGTTTCTTCCTGAATATAAATCTGTGTGTTACGTGCGATACGTGCAGAGAAATCTGTCGGAAGAGCAATAGCCTCATCCAATGCATTGGTATGCAAAGATTGGGTATGTCCCAAAGCTGCAGCCATAGCCTCAATACAGGTACGTCCTACGTTGTTGAACGGATCTTGCTCCGTCAATGACCATCCGGAAGTCTGTGAGTGAGTACGCAAGGCCAGTGATTTCGGGTTCTTCGGATTAAACTGTTTCACAATCTTCGCCCACAGCATACGTGCAGCACGCATCTTGGCAATTTCCATGAAGTGATTGGTTCCGATTGCCCAGAAGAAAGAAAGACGCGGAGCAAATGCATCGATATCGATGCCTGCCGCTGTTCCGGCACGAAGATATTCCAAACCGTCAGCCAATGTATAAGCCAGCTCGATATCTGCGGTAGCACCTGCTTCCTGCATGTGATAACCGGAGATAGAGATAGAGTTAAACTTAGGCATCTTCTGTGAAGTGTATTCAAAGATATCAGAGATAATCTTCATAGAGAATGCAGGCGGATAAATATAGGTGTTACGCACCATGAATTCTTTCAAAATATCGTTCTGGATAGTACCTGCCATTTCTTCGAGTTTAGCACCTTGTTCCAAACCGGCATTGATATAGAATGCCATAATCGGAAGTACAGCACCATTCATCGTCATGGATACAGACATCTTATTCAAAGGAATACCATCGAACAAAACCTTCATGTTTTCCAATGAACAGATAGATACACCTGCTTTACCTACGTCACCCACTACACGTTCGTGGTCGGGGTCATAACCGCGGTGAGTAGCCAAGTCAAATGCTACTGACAAACCTTTCTGACCGGAAGCCAGATTACGGCGATAGAAAGCATTGGATTCTTCGGCAGTGGAGAATCCGGCATACTGACGGATGGTCCAGGGACGAAGGGTGTACATTACTGAATACGGACCACGCAAATACGGAGGAAGTCCGGCAGCATAGCCGAGGTGTTCCATTCCTTCGAGGTCTTCTTTTGTATAAACAGGCTTCACTTCAATGTGTTCCGGTGTTTTCCAGTCGGCGGAGATACCGTTAGCCTTTTGCCATTCAGCACCATTAGCAGGCTGAAATACGGCATATATATCGATGTTTTTAAAATCTTTTCTCATCTTACTTCAATAGTTTAGCGTTAAACTCTTTCAAGGTATCCAATACGTTGACACGAACATGGATGAAGTTTTCGATACCTGCGGCTTTCAAGTCATCCATACAAGCCGGAGCACCGGCAACGATAAACATAGCGCGACCATTCAAGGCTTTGAAAGCAGGAACTGCATATTCAGCATATTCATCATCGCTGGAACAGATTACAACAATATCAGCTTTCGCAGCCATCGCTGCCTCTACTCCTGCCTCTACTGTTTCAAATCCAAGATTATCGATTACTTCATAACCGGCACAAGCCAGGAAGTTACAAGAATATTGCGCACGTGCCTGACGCATCGCCAGATTACCAATTGTCAACATGAACGCCTTCGGACGTTTGCCCGATGCTTCCGTTTCAAGACGTAACGCTTCAAACTCACTAGCTGCACGGTCGAATACCAATGTATCCACATCTTTCTCACAAGTATGAGAGTCACCTCCACAGCAGCATTTTCCTTCCACAGGTTTCTTGTCACCGGCTTTTTCGTTGAAATTCGGGAATTGGTTAGTACCCAACAGAATTTCACGACGCTGTGCCACTGCTTTATGACGAGCTTTATTGCTTTCGTTTACTGCAGCCTGAACCGTACCAGCTTTTAATGCGGCATAGAAACCACCTGCTTCTTCTGTAGCAAGGAAGATTTCCCACGCTTGTTTAGCAATGGATACAGTCAGGTTCTCAATATAATAAGAACCGGCAGCCGGATCAATTACTTTATCGAAATGGGATTCTTCTTTCAGCAATAGTTGTTGATTGCGAGCCAGACGTTCTGATAACTCATCCGGAGTCCCATAAGTCTTATCAAACGGAACGACTGTCATTGAATCTACCCCACCCAAAGCGGCACTCATTGCTTCAGTCTGTGTACGAAGCAAATTCACGTGTGCGTCAAACAAAGTAAGATTAAAAGTAGAAGTTTCGGCATGAACCGCCATTTTTGCTGCACAACGACATTCGCCATTAGCTCCCTTATTATCGCAATCACGCAGACATTCAGGTTTATAAGAAGCTACGATATTTGCCCACAATAGACGTGCGGCACGGAACTTCGCAATTTCAAGGAAGTAATTGGAGCTGATACCGAAGTTGAATTTTATCTTTTTAGCTACTACGGCAGCGGGAATGCCGGCATCAGTCAACTGATTCATGTATTCATTACCCCAAGCCAATGCATAACCCAACTCTTGAGAGATATAAGCACCGGCATTGTTTAATGAGATTGCATTTACATTCAATACACGATAAAAAGGAAGCGGCTGGATAGCTTCGATCAACGCTTTCGCTGTCTGCACCATATCCCCTTTTTCCTTACCGCGAGTCAGCATCTTATTGAAGAAATCATAATTGATAGAGCCTTTCAGCTTCTTCACATCATAGTCTTTCTTCTGGAAATAAGCCACCAGCAAATTGGCCAACTCCACAACATGCCCCTGACAAGTTGAGAAATTTAATTCAACGCACTCTGCCTGAATATCATTCAACAGCGTCTCGATATATTCCGCATTGAGTTCTTTTGCTTTTACATGGAAAGATAGTGAATCAACACCCTTATTTAAGATGTCCAGTGCTTTTGCATTGGCCTCTTTGGGGCATTCTACCCTGATTTCCTGGCGAACCAACCACTCATTGTTGTCTTTTTTAGTTCCTCTCAGATAAGGGAACTCTCCGGGAAGCGCATCAGTAGTTTTTAAACCCTCCAGATCTTCCATCCGGTAGAAAGGTTTCACTTTAAACCCTTCGTTTGTTTTCCAAACGAGCTTCTTCTCAAAATCAGCACCTTTCAAGTCGGCTGTAACCTTCTCCATCCATTGTTCGGTGGAGACAGGAGAAAAGTCTGAGAAGAGTTTTTCTTTTTTGTCTGCCATAGTTTATCTAAAATTAAAACAAGATTAATATTGTCTTTATTTTTATCTATCTCTTTCTAATTGTCTGTTGTTCGACATGCAAATATAACCAATAAGTTAAACAAAACTTCTTTTATAGAAAATTCGCACACCTCTCACTCTCGCATAGAATCTGTATAGAAATTCTTCATTCTTTATTTTTTAGTTCTCCATTTATTTGATTTGCTCCAATGTTATGAGTAATTTTGCACCCGTTTTTAGAAAAACATTATAAAAACTGCTATATTATGGATTGGTTACAAAGTTTATTGTGGGACCCCAGCTCCGTAGCTCACATCGTGCTTCTCTACGCATTTGTAGTGGCAGCCGGAGTGTATTTGGGCAAGATAAAGATATTCGGAGTATCTTTGGGCGTCACATTTGTTTTGTTTGCCGGCATCCTAATGGGACATTTCGGCTTCACAGCCGATACACACATCCTACATTTCATCCGTGAATTCGGATTGATCTTGTTCGTATTCTGTATCGGTCTTCAGGTGGGGCCATCTTTCTTCTCTTCTTTCAAAAAAGGAGGAATGACATTGAACCTGTTGGCTGTAGGCATCGTAGTGTTAAATATTGCCGTTGCACTGGGGCTTTACTACCTCTGGAACGGCCGAGTAGAACTGCCGATGATGGTAGGTATCCTCTATGGAGCTGTCACAAACACTCCGGGACTTGGTGCCGCCAATGAAGCATTGAACCAGCTTAATTACACTGGTCCACAAATCGCACTGGGATATGCGTGTGCTTATCCGCTGGGGGTAGTAGGTATTATCGGTTCAATCATTGCTATCCGCTACATCTTCCGTGTCAATATGGCCAAAGAGGAAGAAAGTCTGAAAAATCCAAAGTGGAGATGCACATCACAAACCTCACATGATGAGTCTGGAAGTACGCAATGAATCAATCAGCGGAAAAACGTTGATTGAAATCAAAGAGTTTTTAGGCCGCCAGTTCGTTTGTTCCCGTATTCGTCATGAAGGTCATGTAAGTATCCCCAACCATGAAACCATATTCAATATGGGGGATCAATTATTCATTGTCTGTTCAGAAGAAGATGCTCCTGCAATTACCGTATTTATCGGTAAAGAAGTGGAACTCGACTGGGAGAAACAAGACCTTCCCATGGTTTCCCGCCGTATTCTGGTGACTAAACCGGAAATCAACGGAAAGACTTTAGGATCTATGCATTTTCGTAGTATGTACGGAGTGAACGTAACCCGCATCAACCGTTCCGGTATGGACTTGTTTGCCGATCCAAATCTGGTACTTCAGGTAGGTGACCGTGTAATGGTGGTAGGTCAGCAAGATGCAGTTGAACGTGTGGCAGGTGTTTTGGGTAATCAGTTAAAACGTCTGGACACACCGAACATTGTGACTATTTTCGTTGGTATCTTCTTAGGAATTCTCCTGGGTAGCCTTCCTATAGCATTCCCCGGTATGCCGACTCCTCTGAAATTAGGTTTGGCAGGCGGACCGCTGGTAGTAGCTATTCTTATCGGACGTTTCGGTCATAAGCTCCATTTAGTGACTTATACAACCATGAGCGCTAACCTGATGCTTCGCGAAATCGGTATCGTGCTCTTCCTTGCTAGTGTCGGTATAGATGCCGGAGCCAACTTTGTGCAAACGGTAGTCGAAGGTGACGGATTACTATACGTAGGTTGTGGTTTCCTTATCACCGTTATCCCATTGCTTATAATCGGTGCTATCGCAAGATTATATTATAAGGTAAACTACTTTACCCTGATGGGATTGATAGCCGGTAGTAATACCGACCCGCCCGCATTGGCTTATGCCAATCAAACAACATCCGGAGATGCTCCGGCAGTAGGGTATTCTACAGTTTACCCATTATCCATGTTCCTCCGTATTCTGACGGGACAGATGATATTATTAACGATGATGTAAATCATGTTTTATTTATAAATAATAAAGCCGGTCATATCCTTCAATGGAATATACCGGCTTTATTCTTTTTCTTATAGACTTCTTCTACGCCTATTATATAAGCTGTAGTTTCTTCACTACAAATTCTTCTATAAACCGAACTGTCTCTTCAACTCCCAAAGAAGAAGAATCGACACATAAGTGATAAGTAGCAGCTGCTCCCCACGTTTTATAACTATAATAATTATAATACTCCGAACGTCTCTTATCCGCTTTTTCTATCATTTCTTCTGCAGCTTCCGCATCAATATGATGCATGGCGCATAATCGCGCAATACGATCTTCCTTAGAGGCCGAAATAAAAACATTCGCACAACGGGGATGTTCACGCAGAATATAGTCCGCACAGCGTCCGACAAAGACACAAGATTTTTCTGCCGCCAGATGACGAATCACATCACTTTGCACTTTAAACAGGGCATCATTACTCAAACAGTTATTACATGGCATAGCTCCTTCACTGATAAAAGGAAAACGCATGCCGAACAATCCGCCAATAATACCTTGCGAAGCTTTCTCATCCGCTTTTTCAAAAAATTCTTTGCACAACCCGCTTTCTTCAGAAGCCAGATTAATCAATTCTTTATCGTAGAAGTCAATCCCCAAACGGGCTGCCAACTTCTCTCCTATTTCTTTTCCGCCGCTACCTAGTTGCCGACCGATGTTGATAACATAATTACCGCTCATAGTACATTTTGTTTTATGGTTCTATAGCAAACATACGACTTTTTTCTAAAAATCACATCATCAAACGAAAGTTATATTTGAAAGTAACGATGAAATACCCTTTTATTTCCTGCGTACGATACTCATAAAAGCCGTCGGAAGTTGCCATACGGTTATAACTTTTCCTCTTTCCTAAAATGTCTACCCAATAAGCAGACAGTTCTGCTTCTTTCTTTTTCAAGAATCTCCAGGTAGCACTCGCATTCCATAACATCTCATCATCTTCTCCTTTACGGATATTCGTACCATTACGGAAAGTATAAGCCCCATCCGTCCGTAATTGTATGCCCAAAGGAAGATCAACATATCCTTCCAAACGGAAATTATAATAACGGGTATATGTATTGTTATCATTCACAGAGTTGAGCGAATACTGATAATTCCAGGAAGTAGAGAAGTCAATACCTCCCCAGGCAGGCTGATAAGAAACATTCGCTTCACAATTCAAGCCAGTGTCACGCGTTGTACTTTTCACCGGCTCAAGACTTCTATCTTCATTAATCATGCTGACACGATTACTATGATTACCGTTCATATCCAACCGTAAAGAGAAATGTCCTAAACGTTTCCACCAGTTAGCACTTCCATACATATTCCAGTTACCGTTTATATTAACAGGATATGTCTCACGTCCGCCAGTCTGTGCATCATATATCATTACCTGTGTAACGCTATTCTGTTCCAACTGTCCTCCAAGATTCGCAGATATGCCTTTTTTAGAATGTTGAAAGCTTATACGCATACTATGAGCAAACATTTGCTTCAAATCCGGATTCCCTCGAGTAATATATAATGGATTACTATTATCTGTAAGTGGCATTAAGTCCGATAAAGAAGGTTGCCGGGTTCTACCGTCATAATTGAAAGTTATTCGTGCCTCTTTCTTTTTCCAGGCCAGCCATATCATAGGCTGAAAGTCGATAGTATGCACAGTGGTATCCGCATACAGTTTCCCCATTTTCCGTTCAATGGTTCGCCTTTGCGGAGTAATCCCTAATGATGCATTCACCATCCATGTGTCATCAGAGTAATTGAAGCCTACATTCAGATCATGTCCATTAGTACGACTATGACTTCGATTACTCAAACTATCTACATACCCCTTTTCATAGTCAGGAGGCAACTCACCAAAAACATCCGACTTCGCCAAAGAAGACAATTCATAAGTGTCGCGGTTATCGCGTTCATAATGAGTGTTCCAGTTATACGCTGCACGAATATACATTTTCTTACCGATAGGTTGGGTGAAGTTAATCCCTACCCGCCACGAATTATTTTTCTGGGGTGACTTCAAATACTGGTTACGATAAAGCAATGAATCGTTGCCTTGCTTATCTTTGAGACGGAAATAAGTAGTTTTTGAAAGCGAAAAACTTTCATTATCCCCCCAAGAATCCGAACTTTGAATGTTCAATCCTAAAGTTGTACCTTTTTCATTCAGCCGCCTCATAATCCCCATCATCCAATTATAACGGTTCGATTGCCCTTCCGAACGCGACCGGTTTTCACTACGATTTACTTTGATATCTTGGGTAATCGATTCAAAATCATCGAACAAGCTTTCATGATTGACGTTAGGAGGAGCGTCAAAAGAAGCATTCTGGCTATTACTTTCATTCCGGTTAGGAGAAAAGCTGAAACCACCGTTAAAATGTATGCGTGTACGTTTATCCACTTCCCAACTACCCATGATATTAGAATTGAACGACCGGCTTTTAGAGTTACCTTCATTAGTGGACGCAGAATATTGGTTACCAGCAGTTAAATATTGCTCCTGATACATGGAAGAAATATTTCCGTTCCGATTGAGATTATAGTTCATGTTTCCGGTCAAAGAAAACTTCTTTCCGAATTTATGAGTCATATTCATTCCCACCGAATTATTAATATTATCCTTGTAAGTGCTATTCTGATATCGGTTGGTGGAACGTCCTATGAAAGAAAGATTTTCTCCATCTTTGCTAAAATAATTCACCTGCCCTTCCAAATCCTTCTTTTGATTGTTTCCATATCCCACAGTGGCATTCGTCAGCCAGGTTTTATTCAATTCATCCTTAGTCTGCAAGTCAAGTACATATTTCTTTTCTCCTGAACTAATTCCGGTAAATTCTTCTTCTTTTGATTTTTTATCGTACACTTTCAACTTACTAATCAAATCTGCCGGCAAATTTTCGAGTGCCGTCTTTTTATCTCCGGAGAAAAAGCTTCGCCATTCACATTGATTTCACTGATAGGTTGCCCATTATATGTCAGCGATTGATCTTTCTTATTATATACCAATCCCGGAACACGCTTCACTAAATCCTCCAAATAAGCTCCATCGGGAGTTTTATAAGCAGCAGCATTGATAACGGTAGTATCTCTTTCCATTACTACTTCTTGCAATTTCCCGGTCACTACCACTTCCCCAATCTGAATATCATCATCCTTCAATGTAAGTGTACCAACATTTACCAATGCCGAATCGCCCAATGCATGATATACGGATTGCATTCCCATAAAAGAGACTTTCAACAGATATTGTTTTTCTTCTGCGACTGGTAACTAAGAGTAAAACGACCATTTTTATCGCTTGTTATTCCTTTTATGAAAGTAGAGTCATTCTTTTGCAAAACAATAACACTAGCCGAAGGTAAAGGCTGTCGTTTATTACTCCCAGACTCCAACGTCTGCACTCTGCCTTTGACAGTTCTTGTTTGTTGAGCATATAATACAGTATGTATGCAAAGTAACAGCAAAAGTAGTCCACATAGTCTACAAGTTTTCATGTCAATAGCAGTATAAGTCTATATTCTAATTTGAGTCAAAATTGTGGAGGTAAAATTAAGGAGTTTTCTTGAAAATATACTACTTTATTTATTTAATTAAAACTAATTACATTCCAATCACATAAGGTCACAGTATAATCCCCAAAAAGACTTTCCCATCAATCAAAAAACAGACTCTTTTTAAAAGGACATTTTTTGATTGAATGAGAAAGTCCTCATCAATAAAAATGATAGATTATAGAGTTAAATCTATCACTTAAAATTCTCCGTAAAGAAAACTCCTGCCGGAAAACTATTCTTATTTTTAATGTCAGCCTGTAAAGCTGGTGTTTTAGTAAAATCAAATATGGCAATATCATTTATTTTGTACTCTGAAAATCCCTTTAAAGTCGCAAAATAAACCTCTCCACTTACCGGATCAACACCTAAGCTATTGTAATATGTTCCGGCATCTTCTACATAATCTTTGATATTAGCAACTTTTTCCGTCTTATTTTGAGAGAAAATATGTCGATACAGATTAAAGCCTGCATTACTGAAATAAACAATATCATCTTTCGCAGAAAAAGCAGGAGCAACACCCCAACCGGCGCCAATACTAACATCTAAAGCATGAGACTCAACCGTATAATCAAGAGGATTAACTTTATTAATACTTGCCGGATTTGTACATGATACCCATAAGTTTTCATCATATGCCTTCGCGATACCAGACAAGGCACTTTCAAAAGGAATAGTATGTATAACTGTTCCATTCTGAATAACAAAAAGCTTCTTACTACCCATCACAAAAACTTTTTCTCCAACCACAGCCATACGATTTTTCAAGGCTCCGCCAGTACCCTCGACAAAAGTCAAAGCATCTGTAGAAGTATTTAGCATATAGACACCTTTATTATCACGAATATAAAGAGCCTCTTTTATTACCGCTAAATTAGTAGGCCAAGACAAAGTAGCATTATCATAAATTCTTTCTTTCTCTAAATTATCCGCATTAGCAATAGTCAGTAATCCCTCGCCACCATTCTTTGCTCCATTTTGAGAAAGTACATAAATTTTACTATCACTAATGAACAAATCCTGGCAGACATTACCGAGTAAAGTTTGATTTACCCGATAGTATGCACTATCCATCGCTGTTCCTTTTGAATCCACAAAGGTCAAAGTTCCGGTTTCATTACTCATATTTCCTTCATTCAAAATAAAAGTTCCTTTTCCAAACCGACCTTCTACCTTGGCAGTTATATTCGTTTGAAGAGTTTCTCCATTGCCATCCGACACAGTCAACCCTATAACATACTCTCCAGTCTTAGGTTGTGAAAACTTATATGTTGAAGCGGTTGAGACTTCTTTCCCATCTACTGTCCATAAATACTCCATCGTTCCGGACAGATTTTCAGCCCGGGCATCCAGATACAAGGTATCTAATTGCACTATCACATTACTTCCCGACTTATTTCCGATTAATACAGACGAATTCAAATTATCTTCATCATCACACGCTGTAAAAACAAATCCCAAGGCAACAGTTGCCAATACTAAAAACTTTCTCATTCTTACTTTTATTTTCAATTATTTCTTAGCTTATTTGCGAGCATCAATATCAACTCCTAAAACATGTAAATCCTCAACCCCTGATATTTCAGTAGAACATTCACCCAGCCAACCGTTTTCCTGATTGACACCAGTATATATCTTTATGAAATCGACTCCTGGCAGGTGTACTTTTTGACCTTTCGAATTTACTGCCCAATCTATATCAATAGCAGATTCATCCTTACTATTCAATTCATTATCAGCATAACCATATCGGAATTTATACAAAACAAAATAACTTCCTTGTCCACTCTCATCAACAGCATTTTGAGGCAAACAAGTTCCCTTAAATGTTACTTTATCTTCCTTTATCCATTCCGGGTAATAGCATTGATTATGAAATGTATTCTTCACTTTATATCCAGATTTTCCCTGGTTATCTTCCCAGCGAATATACATTTCTCTTTCTTCCGCAGTTGTCGGTTCTTTTTCCGGCCGATAGTAAGTAATTTCATAATTTCGATAAGTCTTCACATCATTCCCGGCAGCAACAGCCTTATCATACCATAATTCTAATGTAGCATCTTCATGAGCACTACCAGCAATTTCATACCATTCATCATCATCCGGTCTCCCATTCTGATTTTTATCATAAGCCACCATGATAACTCCCGGTTCACAACTTCCTCCTTCTGGCGCGCCAGAGTCTGGATTAGCCGCAGAATAAAAAGCATTGCCAAGTACCCGAAAATCACGTTTCCCAGTAACATTGGTTATCGTATGGTCAAAACCGACTACAACATATCCTCCGAATCCCCCTAACGAAATCATCCCTTTTTTATTATTGCCAATGGCTGCCAATACTTTTTCATTCATAGCCTCCTGTGTATCACCTTCTTTATATACCGGCAATGTATTAGTAAATTGTCCGACAGCCGGAACAAAATCAAAAACTTTAGTAACATAAGCTGTCGCTCCTTCAGGAGCAGGTTCTATGTTTTCAAAAGTTACAGTAACCGTAAAGGGATAATCAAAACGACTCTCTCCCTGTGACACACGTAATGTCAATTCGTATTCTCCCACCTCTTCAAACATATACTCCAAGCTTTTCGTCTGAGCAATTTCAGTACCATCCAACAACCACACATAAGAGATTCCTTCGTCTGATTCACTTTCAACCTGCACTTTTAGTAGTTGATCTATCACAACCGCAAAACCACCCTCCGGTTGTGATACACGAATATCCTCCTTCTTTAGTTGATAAGCCGCCGGAGTATCTTCTTCATCACTACACCCTGTAAATGCAGTTCCCCAAAATAAAGAAACTGCAATGACTAATGTTAGTCTTAAAATCTTTTTGTCCATTTTTATTAAATATCAGTTAGTTATTGAAATGTTTTTGTTGTAAAAGCAAAATGAGCCGGTATATCGCCTGCCCTGACTTTCCATCTTTTCTTTCCTTCAGGACTAAAACAATAGAGATAACCAGGCACAACATAACTTTTTGCATCTGTTACAAATATTTCTTTCGTCTCCGGGTTCACAGTCACCCCATACGGAATTGCTATTTCCGCCTCTGTTCCATCGGTTATAAAATTGCGAGAGACCATTTTATTTTGTTTCACGTCATAGAGAGCATAAGTAATTGTATTACTTTCTGTAACGTAACTCCATTCTACACTAGTCATGTAAATAGAGTCCCCACTTAAACACATTTCACTCGCGGCAATACCCAAGCTTCCTGTCACACAATCCGTTTGAGTATCTATAACAAAGACATTTGATCCGGTTCCATAATAATCCCCTCGCGAGCTAACATATATACGTCCATAACGATCCAACTTCATATGGTGAAGATTAATAGCTACATCAATTGTTTTAATAACCTGAAAAGTCTTCAAATCAATAACCGATACAGTCCGGTCATAATCAGGGAAACGATATCCGCCAGAATTGGCAACATAAAGTTTTCCATCCTTTATCACCATCTCTTCCGGTTGATAACCGACTACCACTTCACGGGTGATAGCTAAATTTGTCGTATCCACTTCAACCACTTTTCCCGGACGCGCATTGGGATCTATCCCAACAGGCCCCGCGTACGAACTGACATACGCCTTTCCATTACTAAAAGTGATATAACGGCAATTAACCACATCTATTTGCCCCAAATGTTGTGCAGTTTCCACATCCATCACCTCTATAAAATTGGAACAATTGATTACAGCATACAACTTGTCTCCATAAATCTGCAAATCATTTCCAACATCTCCCAGCTCCTTCACTACAGATGGATTCCGTTCAGCATAAATATTACGATGATACTTACCGGTAGTACTGTCATAAAAAATCAAGTGTACACTTATTACTACCCATATTTCCTTCATTGAGAAGATACATTCCTTTAATATGAACACCCCCTAAAGGATCCTTACCGACTTCTATCTCATCAGACGGTAAAACCGGAAGCTCCCCCGACAAGCCAGCAAACAGCAACTTGCTAATATTCCAAACAAGATGCGTGAAAAAATATTATTCACAATCATATAGTTAAGTTTAAAATGAATTTAAAGTTAGTTCCTGGCATCGGATAAGCCCTCACCACTTCATATTGTTGATTTAAAATATTATTGACTTCCAAAGCCAACTTGAAATCCTTCTTTTTCCAATTGAATTTCTTTGCCAGAGACACGTCACTTGTATACCAGGGAAGATAATAATTATGCGGAGTATTGGCCGAAATACCATAGCGCTCACCTATATATATAAAACTATAGTTTAGTTCCCATGATTTATATTCAGCATTTAGTATAGCCGAGCCACTATGCCAAGGTATATACGATATTTGTCCTCCATATGTATCCTCATCCAACTTATCAGTAAAATCCTGTGCTTTCTGATAAGTATATGATAAGCGGCTGTCAAAGGTCCAATTATCACCTAATTTCCAGCCTCCTTGTAAAACAACATCCACTCCTTTTATTTCAACAAGCCCCAAATTAATCATTGTCCAACGAAAGAAATTATTGGTAGGAGTAGCTATTATTTTATTTTCCACTTCATTATAATATGCATCCAACTGAACATTCAAGGCTTGCAACCATGTTCCGGTAAATAACTTCTGATAAGTGAATCCAATATTATACTGATTTGTATATTCTGGTTTTAATTTGATATTTCCTATGAATGTATAATACAAATCATTTAAAGTCGGCATACGAAATATCCGCTTATAAAAGGCACGCAAATTAAAATCAATATTCTTGAAAGGTTTATAGGAAGCGATGGCAGTAGGAGTAAATTCCATTTTATTCCCAGCTGAAGTAGTATCCGAAGCAACGTTCTCATGCACGAAAGTTCCCAAGACACTAGCCTGAAACTTAAAACGATCAAAATGCAAAGAGGTAGCCGCTGCCACCAACGTCGTATTTCGCCGTGGATAAGGGAAATCAGTCAGATTGGCATTCAACTTATTCCACTGGTAGTCCACTGAAAGATTTATATCCCAAAAAGGAAGAACAGTGACTCTATTAGCCATTGACAAGTAAACCTCCTGTTGACGATATGTATTATTTACATACATAGTAGCCTCCTCTTTTCTGGGATCTGCCAAATAGTGTAAATAATCATATGCATATTTGGTATTCAACAACAGACTATATGCTTCACCAAAATCTTTCTTAAAAGAAGACTGAAGAAAGAAATTGGTATCCCATTGGCGATCTTCATGTGAAAAACGATTCCGCACAACAGCACCGGGATACCCACGTTCTGAATTATAAAAATAAGCTTTTGTGCGCCAGTAACCGCCTTTTATTTTACCATATAAACCACCTTCCGTGCGTAAAGCATTCACATCGCCATTACGGCGGACTGCCGTAGTATCGTATCCCCCAGCTACTGCATAAGTAAATTTATACTTTCCGGTGGTATACATATATTCAGTACTAAGTGACGCACTTACATTCTCACTTAGTTTCTGTTCCCAAAGTAGAGATGGATTGACAACGCCAAAGGAACCTGTTTTAAAAGCAGCTTTTACATGATAAGCCTTATTCGCCTGAAAAACAGGCGTTCTCGACTGAAGATAAATAGAACCGGCAGAACCGAAATCTTTCGCCGGCTGGAAAATAGCACTTTTCTGCCCATTATATAAAGTAACGGCCTCCATATTATCCAAAGAAAAGCGTCCCAAATCAATCACTCCATTCTGTGCATTCCCCAATTCAATGCCATCATAGAACACTCCGACATGATTCGTCCCCATACTTCGGATATTTACGGTCTTCAATCCTCCTATTCCACCGTAATCCTTTATTTGCACTCCCGAAAAATAGCGTATGGCATCTGCAACCGAATGTACGGCTAATTTTTCTAACTTATCACCAGATAAAGACTGTACCGGAATCACTTCCTTATTAATTTTAGCAGTAATTACTACTTCATGAAGATGGTGTAAGCTATCCAGTTTACTTTGTGCTGATAGTAATAAAAACATGCTCGAAAAGCATCCTATCCAAAATACTCTAAAATGAATCTGCCTGAACATAATCCTCCTGTTTATTAATTTAAATAATAAACTTTCATAAGGTTACAGCAAGGATGCAATTTTCTACATACTCAAACCAATATACGTACTTCTCCCCCGTATAATGGTACATTCAAAAAGGCATATTTCTCCTTTCTGAAACTTCACATCAGCAATTAAAGATGTATTTTGAATTAAAAACTGCACTCTTCAAACTCTAATCCCGGAAAGTTTCAAGAATTCAATTTTGGCAGGTCTTCTGACTTACTCCATTTTCCTAACGCCCTTCCCATCTCTCCAAAGCGAGACAGTGGATTTGAGTATTGTAGGAAAACTTCTGGCGGAGCTTACAGCAGCGGGTCTGTTCAGGATTTACACCTGATTCCCTTTTCACCATTCTTCCGTAGCATCGGACGAATGACACCAAAATTTCTGCGGCAAAGATACATCAAATAGAAACAAATCAGAAGAAAATTCTAATGAAAATAAAAACAAACTAATAATTAGTCCTATCTTTGCCACTCGAGAGCATCCACTAATCTTTTTTCTAATTAAAATCTGTATAAAAGTGAAATCTCCAATCTTAACCATCGCGCTACTATGCCTCTTCTTTTTGGCAAGCTGTATATCACGTAATAAAACATCTCTGGAGAGATTCAATCAGGATATATATACTCCCGAATACGCTTCCGGATTTAAAATCCTGGGGGCAGACAATGCGGCCAGTACCCTCATTCAAGTTTCCAATCCATGGCAAGGAGCACAGGACGTGAAAATGTCCTATTTCATTTCGCGCAACGGAGAGCAAGCTCCTGCAGGTTTTAATGGTCCTGTCATTCCTGCCGGAGCCAGAAATATCGTATGTATGTCTTCTTCCTACATCGCCATGCTCGATGCATTGGGAGAACTCAAACGTATTGTCGGAGTATCCGGCATCAATTACGTGTCTAATCCCTACATTCTCGCCCACAAAGATTCAATCAAAGATATGGGAGCGGAAATGAATTATGAGTTGTTGCTGGGATTAAAGCCGGACGTCGTACTATTATATGGCATTGGTGATGCTCAAACAGCTGTTACAGATAAACTGAAAGAATTAGCCATACCTTATATATATATGGGAGAATATCTGGAAGAATCTCCACTAGGAAAAGCCGAGTGGATGGTTGTTCTTTCCGAATTGATTGATAACCGGGAGAAAGGGATTGAGGTGTTCCGGGAAATCCCGAAACGCTACTATGCTTTAAAAGCTCTCACCGACTCCATCAGCCAACACCCTACCGTCATGTTCAACACTCCGTGGAACGACAGTTGGGTAATGCCTTCCACTCAAAGCTACATGGCACAATTAATCGCAGACGCTGGAGCAGACTACATTTACAAAGAGAACAATTCCAACAGTTCAACTCCTATCGGCTTGGAAACAGCCTACGGACTGATACAAAAGGCAGATTATTGGATCAATGTAGGTTCGGTCACCACATTAGATGAATTAAAAGCTGTCAATCCTAAATTTGCAGATGCTAAAGCCGTCCGGGAAAAGACAGTCTACAACAATAACCTGCGACTGACATCGACAGGAGGCAATGATTATTGGGAATCAGCAGTTGTTCGTCCTGATGTGGTGTTGCGTGATCTGATTCATATTTTCCATCCGGAACTCGTTTCCGATTCACCTTATTATTACAGACACCTGGAATGAAACAATCCCGCAGACGTACCGCTCTATTATTCACCGCATTAGGAATAGTTGCCATTCTGTTACTATTAGTAGATATGGCAACAGGAGATACTTTCATCCCTATATCAAAGATAGGAGCAGTACTCACCGGAGGTGAATGTGACGAAACCACCCGCAATATAATTCTCTCCATCCGCTTTATCCGCGTCATAGTGGCTGCATTGATAGGTATAGCGCTTTCAGTTAGCGGTCTGCAAATGCAGACAATTTTCCAGAATCCGCTGGCAGATCCTTACCTGTTGGGAGTAAGCTCCGGGGCGGGTCTTGGAGTGGCATTGTTTATACTAGGCGCCCCGCTTCTCGGTTGGACAGATTTTCCCTTTCTGCAATCAGTCGGTATTGTAGGTTCGGGGTGGATAGGGACTTCCGCCATACTGCTAGGAGTAGCCATCATCAGTCGAAAAAGTAAAGAATATATTAGGTGTACTGATTATGGGAGTCATGATAGGTTATGTGGCGGGAGCTATCATCCAGATATTACAATACCTAAGTTCTGCAGAACAACTGAAAATGTTCACACTCTGGTCTTTGGGCTCACTTAGCCACATCACGACAGGGCAATTAACGATTATGCTACCAGTAATATGCATAGGATTACTACTATCCATCGCCTGCATCAAATCACTGAATCTGTTGTTGCTTGGTGAAAATTACGCACGCACCATGGGAATGAATATCAAGCGCTCAAGAACGCTTATTTTTATATCTACAGCGTTACTGACAGGAACGGTCACAGCCTTTTGCGGTCCGGTAGGATTCATCGGGCTGGCTATCCCACATATCACACGGATTCTGTTTGACAACGCCAATCACCGGATATTGATGCCAGGTACAATGCTGACAGGGTTGATCGGGATGCTGATTTGTGACATCATAGCCAAGAAGTTTCTGTTGCCGGTGAATTGCATCACTGCGCTATTGGGTGTTCCGGTTATTTTATGGGTAATAGGTAAAAACTTGCGTATATTCAAATGATTCAACTAAAAGATCTGACATTAGGATACGAACAACGTATATTGCTGGAGAAAGTTTCCACCCATATCACGGGTGGGCAACTTGTCGCACTGCTCGGACGGAATGGTACAGGAAAAAGCACGCTTCTCCGTGCCATCATGGGGTTGGAAACACCTAAAAACGGAGAAATCATCCTGCATGGGAAAAACATCGCTTCACTGAAACCGGAGAAATTAGCCCGAAAGATTAGTTTTGTAACTACCGACAAAGTACGCATCGCCAACCTGCGTTGTAAGGATGTAGTCGCATTGGGACGTGCTCCTTATACCAACTGGATCGGACAGTTACAGGCGGAAGATGAGAAAAGAGTGGTTACTGCCATGCACCTGGTAGGAATGTCCGATTATGCAGAAAAGACAATGGATAAGATGTCCGACGGAGAATGCCAACGAATCATGATAGCACGCGCACTTGCACAAGACACACCTATCATTCTTCTTGATGAGCCTACTGCTTTTCTGGATTTACCTAATCGCTACGAACTCTGTCTGCTACTGAAAAAACTCGCGCAAACGGAAGGAAAATGTATCCTGTTTTCCACACACGACCTGGACATTGCCCTGTCTCTCTGCGACACGATCATGCTGATTGACAACCCACAATTGTATAGTCTCCCCACAAATGAGATGATAACGAGCGGACATATAGAAAGACTATTCCGGAACGAGTCTGTGACATTTGATGCACAAGCTATGAAGATAATCATCAAATAAAAACAAAAGTTTACTTCAGACGGAGAAAGCAACTTCTCCGTCTAAGAACCTCCATGTCATTGAGCAGGATTCGGGCAAAGATAGCTTCCTCCTCTCAATAAAACTATGCTTTGGCTGTTTTCACTCCAAAAGCACAATAAGTCAAATAAAACACACAAGCTAAAGTGACAAAAACGCCTCCGATAACACCTACTGTTCCAATCGCAAACCCAATAACTGGAGTAACTACTCCGCCACCGGCAACAGCAGTAATCATCAACCCTGAAATTTGATTTGCTTTTTCCGGTCTTGCCTGCAAAGCCATCGAATAAATGATAGAAAATACGGATGACGCAAAGAAACCGACAGCACCGATACAAATCAGATTTACCATATCGTTTTTCACAAAAGCCAGAATAAGCAAAGAGAAAATACAGGCAACAATATTCACACGGAAATATTTTATTTCAGCGATACGGGCCAACAAGAAAGCACCCAATAAAGCACCTACCGTACGACTTAAAAAATAAACTTGTGGAGCAAACTTCACTTGTTCTGTCGTCCAGTCAAAACGTTCTGCCATCAGCTTAGAGCTGATAAAGTTAGTGGCAACATCTACCCCCACAATAAAGAAGATACCCAAAAATAACAACAGAATCGTTTTATCCTTCAACAAAGAAAAAGTATCACTGATAGAAAGTTGTTGGGTTGCAGCACTGGAATCTTCTCGCTTAACAGGGGTAGCCATCAGCCAAACAGCGGATAATAATGTAATAAAACCTAATATCGGGAAGCAATAATACCATTTGTCGTCTCCAAAGTGAGCTACAGCCAACAATACAATCTCCGGCCCAACAAGAGAAGACACAGCTTTGATTACTTGCCCTGCCGTCAAGCTACTAGTCAATAAACGTTGACTGGTTACCACATTACTTAACAACGGATTCAGTGAAACTTGCAGAATAGCGTTACCAATTCCCAAAAGAGCATAAGCTATCATACAAGTCGCGCTATTATAAACGATCAATGGTAATAACATACCCACTACCGTTATTCCCATACTAAGCAGAACTGTATTTTTACGTCCCCATTTGTTCATCTGATTTCCAATAGGAATACTCAAAAACAGGAACCAGATAAATACTAATGAAGGAACAAATCCCGTCATCACAGGAGACCAGTTGAAAGTACGTTGAACATAATCGGACGAAATGCCGACTATATCACAGAAGCCCATTACAAAGAACCCGAAAAGAACGGGAAGGGCGGCATAAATAGAGTTTTTGTGTTTTCATATTTAACTCACTATATTATAAAAATGTAGAGTCCCCGACACCATGTCAAGCAACATCGGCACCGAGGAAAATAAGCTGTTTATTCAGAACAATGAGGCGGATTTTCCACTCCCCATTTTTCATTCGGTTGATTACCCATTGTGAGTTTCAATGTTCCACCTTTATAGAGTTCATCCCGGTACATCCAACATTGTTCCAGCGGTTTACCGTTCAACGTAGCAGACTGTACATAATAGGCATCCGGTATATTACCAGTCGTTTCAATCACAAACGTTTTTCCCGTCGCATTCATCGGGCTAAGTTTGATTTCAATCTTATCAAACAACGGACTGCCAATCTGGAAAGTCGGCCGTTCACAAGAACCGCCCTGTACATCGAACAATCCCATTGCCGCCATCACATACCAAGCTCCCAACTGTCCCTGATCTTCATCCTGACCGTAGCCATAACCATGCTCTCCGTTTGTTCCGTAAAACTCATCACAAATCAAACGCGTCCATTTCTGTGTCAAGTAAGGTTTACCGGAAAAATTGAATAACCAGGAAATATGAAGACTAGGCTGATTTCCATGATTATAAGGGCTCTGTAAACCCGAGAAGGCATTTACAACCTTTCCACCGCCAAAGATCGACTTACGAGCTTCCGTAAAGATAGAATCCAACCGGTTGTTAAATTCATCCTTTCCAACCTTTTCAATCAAACGAGCCGGATTTTGTGGAACAAAGAAAGTATATTGCATCGCGTTTCCTTCCTGAAATCCTCTCCATGATTCCAATGGATTAAAGTTATCAATGAACTCACCACTAGGCACTCTCGGACGAATCATCTTCAACGAATCATCGAATAACTTCTCCCAACCGGCAGAAAGTTCCATCAAACGTTTATAATCCTCCGTACGTCCCAAGGCTTTTGCCCATTGAGCCACCGCATAAGCACTAAAACTATATTCCAATGTATGAGATACGGAGAAACTGGAACCTTCCGGATGGGTGCCGAAATGAACACTATTCTCATAAGGCACATAACCTTTTTCAACAAACTGTTTTACGTCCATTTTGCCCGCACCTTCAATACGTCCTTCCCAGCCCAGTTCATTCTTCAATGCTGCCTGATAAGCTGTTTCCACATCAAAATTGCGAATTCCACTGTTATAAGCACCTGCCAGAGTGATACTCACCATGTTGGTTCCTACCCCGGAAACATACTTACTGGTTGCAATACCATCACCCAGCCAACCAGCATCTTTATACACCAGCAACTGACTGTTTACAAAGTCATTATAATATTCCGGATATGCCAATGCCCAAAGAGAAGTAAGATTCCAGTAAGCTCCCCAAAACCGCATCCGTATTATAATGATTATGTTCCGGTTTGCCATCTTATTTAAAGGTATCTGACCGATAGTACCGTCATTTTTAGGATAAGCCCCGTTCACATCACTCGCGAGTCCTCTACCTAATAATGCATGATACAACCCAGTGTAAAATTTGATTTTGCTATCTTCCGTACCACCGGAAACCAATATGCGGCTCAAAGACTCATTCCATTTATCTGTGGTCGCTTTCATAGCCTCATCAAAAGTAAGGTCTTTCGCTTCTGATTCCAAATTCACTTTGGCATTTTCGATGGAAGTATACGACAGACCTATTTTTACATTGACTACTTCATCTTTCTTTGTTTTATAATTCAGACACATGATAGCCCCGGGCCCTTTTATTTCGTTACGAGCCGTTAAAGCACTATCCTGATAGAATACCTCGACAGATTCCGGCGCACGATCCAATTTAGCATAAAAATACATGGCAACGGAAGCGCCTGCCTGATATTTCTTCACGTATTCCGGTTCCGTAATCACGTAACCTTCAATTGTATTTTCATCTATCTGTTTGATATACGCATCACGCACTGCTCCACTTTCTCCCTGACGATTACCTATATTAAACAAAATATGGGCATTCTCCGACTCGGGAAATGTATACCGCTGAAATCCGACACGAGCCGTAGCGGTAAGTTCTGCCTTTACCTGATAATCCTTTAATAATACAGAGTAATATCCCGGACGAGCCGTTTCATCTTTCTTATCAAAACAGGAACGGAAACCTTTATCGGGATCTTCCTGTTTTCCGGGGTTTGTTTTTACTTCTCCCGTTACAGGCATTAATGCAATGCCACCTATCTGAAACTCATGCAGACAAGGAAAGCCATCAATAGAAGTATGACCGTCTTCATAACCTACGGCCTCCCAACCTTGATTGTTTCCATACGTACCGTTTGTAGATGCACCTAACTTAGCCAAGCCGAAAGGCTCCGCAGCCGGAGTATAGAAAAACCAACGACTATGTACAGTTCCGATATTAGGATTTACATATTCTACCAAATTGGGACGATCAGGTGTTTTGCACCCAACAACACCTGCCAAAATCAACAAGCTGCCTATCCATTTTAATTTCATCATTTATTTATTTTTCTGTTTGTAACTTCTCCTTTAATCATCGCCACACGTGCATAATACTCCGGTACACACGAAGCATCCAATAACCATTTCGGCTTACGTTTTTCATCAGTCCGCCCTGTCCAGTCATGATACATCAGTCCCGCCTGGTCACGTGCATGCTCCCAAGCATAATCCAGTCCTTTTATCATCGTATCCACATATTTTGAATCCCCCGTAACATTGTACAGATCGTGATAACCTCTAAACAAAACCAAATTAAACCAAGGCAAATCTGCAATATAAGGAATACCGTCTTCCGTATACTTAAAAAACACTTTGTAACTTCCTTCTGCCAGAAATTTAGCATTATCCAGATACGCCTGCTCACCCGTATAATTATATAAAGCTACAGCTGCTTGTAATAAAGTACCTGTATTGTAAGTATACAAATCCGGGCATACTGCCGAAGTCGTTGTTAACCATGAATTCCAAACGACTCCTCTTTCCGGATCTTTCAGATATTTATCAATCCAATGATAGAACTTCTTTCCCACCTCCAGATAATACTCATCTTTAGTTGCTTCATAAAGTTTTAAAGCCAACACCATCGCTTTTCCGTTAGAACAGGCAGGTTTCTGATCTTTCACTCCTTCCAGCCAGGAAACAGCTCCTTCAAAGTTCTCATCCCAGCCACTTAAAATAAAGGTCAATACCTGTTTCGCTTTCTCCAGATAATGAGAATTTTTAGTTACCAGATAAGAATCAATATAATCAATCCCCACAAACCATTGTCATCATAATAGCGGTCTACCTTTCCAAACTGAACAGGGTAAGCCTGATAACCAAAAGGAACACGCGTTGTATCATAGTAACGCTCCATTGCCATCACCATCGAATCGACATAAACCGTATATTTCTCCGGTTCGATAGCAGCCATCAACACTGCCGAAGAAAAGACACCACTCATAGGCCACAGATAAGAAACTTCCTGCGCTTGCCGGGTGGAATCATTAAAATAAGTCAGATCAGGACGATGACTGCTTGGGTAATATTCAGAGAAGAGGCCGTATTTGGGAACCCGGTAGAGTTCCCAAACACGCTGAAACATTTCTTCTGCCTTATCTTTATTCGGAGTCGTTTTTGATTCTCCGGCACAAGAAAGAAGCACGAATACCGTCGATACAAATAAAACTATATTTCTAATTTTACTATTCATATCCTATTCCTCTGTCACTGTTTCTCCTTTGTACAAAGCAATCATTCCCAAAGATTCAAGCGCAGCATCCTGCATCAACAACTGTTCAGCACGTTTTGGAGTTGCTCCTGTCCAGTCTTCATAGAACAGTCCGTTTGATAAACGGGCATTTTCGTATGCATAATCCAGGAAGTTGATGAATGTTTTGATATAATTGCCTGCATTTTTGTAATAAGGTTCAATATCAATAAATGCACGAACTAATTTGGTTGTAAACCAAGGGTCATGATCAGGATAAGCCAACGCCAACCCATTAAGCGGACGTACAAAATAATTATACGCACCTTCGGAAGAAGCAATGGCACTGTCCAGATAAGTCTGCTCACCTGTTATTTTGTATAGACGGACTCCGTTAGAAATCATTACACCTGTATTGTAAGTCCATTTTGTTTTATTAATGGATCCGTCTGCTTGTTTATCATTCCAGTAACAGCCATCCTCCGGATCACGCAAGTTAGTCAACGTCCAAGCATATAAACGTTTTGCCAGAGCCAACACATCCGCTTTTTCCTCTTGAGGACATACAGAATAATATTCAAGCAAGAATAGCGTTGCATATCCATTAGCGCATGTCGGTTTATTCGAATCACCAACTCCCTGCTGTCCTTTCTGGTCCTCATTCCACCAAAGACCTCCTCCAAACATATCATCTTCACCAGCTTGCAGGAACTCAACGATTCTTTTAGCTTTCGTTAAATAATCTTGATTATTTAGCAAATTAAAAGCCTCTACCAGTTCAATCCCCACAATAGAATTATCATCATAAAAACGTGTTCCACTACCGGTAGTACCATTGGTTTGAGAACCATAACCACCCACAGTTCCACTAGGAGTACGATAATAAACTTCAAACTGGTCTACCATATCTGCATAATTCACATCATAACCTAAGGCATGCAAAGCTGCTGCTCCGGAAACCAGTCCGTCATACGGCCACAAGAAAGAAGCGGAATTATCCCCGTCTTTCTTAGGATAATTTTCATTATACAGTCCTTCTGTTGCCCCACTATTGATCCGGTAGCACTGATTAATCAAGTCAAACTGCTCTTTGGCACGTTTATGATAAACGACCTCCTCTCCGGGTTCTGACGGAGCAATCGGTGTAGGCGGGATATATTTCTCTACGTCATCTCCGGCACAGGAGAATAATAGTGCCGGAAGAATAGCTAAAATAGTCTTTATCTTTTTCATAACTTAGTTTTATTAATTAATCGGAGTCACATTAGTAAATGTATGTATCATCAATCCATCCGAATTCGTATCGATAGTGATAGTCGCATGCGTATAATCCAGACTACCTTTCATTTTCCAAAGATGATCCCACTGACTCCATTGGAATTCATACAAAGCATAGAAAGAAGCAGGTTCTCCACCTACCGGACGTTCGGCACTCACGCCATCACCTCTACCCCAACACATATCACCACCATTTACTTTTGCTAAAAAGTAGTAACGTTCTTCTATCCAACTTAACCAATCAGGAGCACCGGTTTCCGGTTTGGACGGATCAAGGAATCGGATATCACCCTCTCCCACAAATTTACCATCACCCGCATACTCTAATACAGCTATATCTCCAAATGTTGCTCCCCAAATACAACGAACAGAAGAACCGATTTTTTCCGTGGTCATTGCCATTGTATTAAAGTTCACAGTCAGACGGGTTACTTCTTCGGAAGCAGCGACTGCCGTTTCGCCCTCCCCTTCTCTTAACTTCGAGCTATCATCAATATAATAGCTGAATGTTTCACCTGTAGTAGCAGACTTAAATGATATATTTCCTGCAGATAACTTCGTATAAATCTGGAAAACGCCCTCTTCTACACAACGGAACGGAATTCCCCCCTGTCCACTGTTCTCCGTAGCCGAACCATATAAATACAATTCAGCCGGAATATTATCAATTCCCTCTCCACGAGTTACTGTGATGGTAGCCACCTTGTCGGTTCTCTTCACCACTCCACCTTTCGAAGCATTTACCGTCCATTTTATATCTCCGGTTTCCAAAGGATAAATGCCTGCATTTCTGGCAATCGTATTAATAGCTGCATGAGTGATTGACAAACTGGTCGCAGCTCCCAAATCACTTTTCACCGTAGCCAGCGGCTTTGAAAAATCACCGTCTGCCTTATCAAACAGCACCTCGTACAATACAATTCCGCCATCTGCCGCACCACCTCCTGACCACGACAACACAACAGGCGTTGGAGATGACACATTCAACTGGATAGAAGCAGGGGAACTTAATTCTGTAGGGACTGCAAAATCCGTGTTCAATTCATAATCTTCCTGACATGAAACCATTGCCAGAAGTACTGAACATATCCATAATATCTTTTTCATAATCATTCCTTTTTGAGTCGTTTTAACCAATTACCAATTCGGATTCTGCTCCAAATTACCATTCAAGTCACGTTCAGCCTGTGGTATAGGCCACAAATAATGTTTATTTGCATTAAAGGTTCTGTTTTCAACCCGAACGTATCCATCATCCGTACCTACCACATCATTTGTCTTTAATCCGTGACACCATCCATTCAATACATTGTCCGCAATTCTCCAACGGATAATATCTTTATGGCGATGTCCTTCCAATGCCAATTCCGAACGACGTTCGTTTCGTACAATCTCAATCAGTTTATCTTTAGAAGCTCCTTCCGGGAATTCCAGTGCTGAAGCAAGTGTAAATCCGGCCCTATCACGAATTGGTTTAATAGTTGCATCCCAAGCCGTCTTATCCAGTTCTCCTAATTCTGCCAATGCTTCCGCATTCATCAATAAAATATCAGCATAACGAATCAGAATCGGATTCAAACCAGAATAAAGAGTAGCACGATAAGTGTTATCCCAATATTTCTTAATATAGTAACCGGTAGCCGAACAGTCTGAACCTACCCCATAACCATCTTTGCCTTCACCTTTCTCACAGTTGATAACAACTTCTGTTCCGTCGGCCAACGTATATGAGTTTCCAGTGTACATCACCGTTGCCTTCAAACGTGGGTCACGATTAGCATACGGATGACTTTCATCAAACGATGTTCCTGTTTCCTTAATTGTTTTTCCATCCAGCATAATATAACTGTCTACCAACTCCTGCAAAGGAGAAAGCTGGGAATATCCACCCAAAGTGGGCGGCAGGAAAACATACATCATCTGATGTTCACGACTGGTCGGACGATACTGTGCATCCAAAATTACTTCAGAGTTGTATTCATTAGCGATCTCAAACAATCCTGCATAACTTCCAAAGAGTTTAAAGCCTCCCTCTGTCATAATGGTAGAAGTGATATTTTTCACTTGCGTCCAATTACCTTCAAACAAATAGATTTTAGCTTTAATCGCCATTGCCGCCCAACGGGTAATCCGACCTTTATTATCCGCATCATAAGAAGTCGGCAAATAGTTACCATTAATCACTTCATCCAGATCGGCCAAAACATTTGCTATTACAGTGGCTTTGGCCGTACGTGCAATAGACATACTTTCTTTAATAGAAAGCACTTTGGTAGTATAAGGAACATCTCCGAATTTCGTATACAACTCATAATAATTATAAGCACGAAGCACTTTTGCCTCGCCAATATAACGTTTCTTCAATTCAGGATCCAAATCCGGTACGCGATCAATATTCTCCAATAGTTCATTACACATACGAATCCCCGTATAACGTCCGTCCCAAACCTTTTTCACGTAAGGGTCTGCTGTAGAATATGAACCATTACCGATATTCTGTGTAGCATCGTTCGGTTGCTTGGTATAAGCATTGTCCGTCATTGCTTCACAATAAAGCTGTTCGTCCATATTTCCCAAATAGGTATAGCAAGTATTCAACGCCTTGACAGCTGCTTCAGGATCCTCTTCCCAATAAGTCAAGTCCGTTTCTCTGTCATACGGTGCCGTATCCAAGTCAACACAAGAGGCACCGCCCACTACCAAGACAGCAGATAAAATCAAATTCTTTATAGTTGTTTTCATCACGGTACAGTTTAAAATTTAACATTAAGTCCAAATGAATATACTCTTGCCACAGGATAAGAACGACCACTGCCGTCTCCGGTATATTCCGGGTCCCATCCGCCTTTCATCTTTGTGAAAGTCAACGGATTCTGCACACTGGCAAAGATTCTTAAATTCTTGACATAGAGTTTTTTCATCCATTGTTGCGAGAAAGTATATCCAATCTGCGCATTTTTCAAACGCAAGTATTTAGCATCCTGAATCCAGAAATCTGATTTCGCTGCATTATTAGCAGATTCCGCACCCATTGTCAGACGGGGATAAGTAGCATCCGGATTATTCGGAGTCCAGCGATCTTGATGGAAATCCATTACAGGACCTTCATTGTTATTATGGAAAGCCTCTACAGATTCACCACGCATCCACTTGTTACGTTTTCCTACTCCTTGCCACATCATCGAGAAATCAAAACCTTTATATTCCAAACCATAGGTGAAGCCGAAAGTATATCTTGGGAAGTCATTACCAACAATAAAACGGTCATCGTCCGGTTTAATCACACCATCGCCGTTCTTATCCAAATAACGAATATCTCCCGGTTTCGGTGTAATACCTTCCAAGTGCGGTCCTTTCTGACATTCTTCCTCATTCTGGAAAAATCCATCCGAACGATATGCATAGTAAGAGTACAACGGATAACCTTCCTTGATAATTGTCTGTACATCCGAGCCACCGATAATTTCCGTACCGCGTGTATCTATTACTTCATTAAAGCTATCCGAAATATTTCCGGCGAAGTTATGCACTACCGGACCGGTCTTCAAACGATAACTTACTGATAATTCCCATCCTCTCGTCTCTACCTTACCAGCGTTTTGAATCGGGGCACCATTACCAAACAATCCGGGAACCGGTAAATTCACCAAAATATCTTTTGTACGATTATTGAAGCAATCAAAAGTAATATTCAAATCATTATTCAACAATCCCAATTCGAAGCCGATATTAGCCATACGGGTAGTTTCCCATTTGAGATCAGGGTTTGTAGAAGCGAATTCAGCCGTCTGCGCCAGCTTGTCGCCAAAACTGATACCGTTCTTTACAGACACGGTCTGCATGTATTGATAAGCACCAATGCGGTTATTACCAACCAATCCCCATGAACCTCTGATTTTTAGAGAAGAAACATACGGTTTCAGTACAGACCAGAATTTTTCTTCCGAGATACGCCATCCTGCCGAGAAAGACGGGAAGACTCCCGAACGGTTTCCTTTCGCAAAATAAGAAGAATAGTCATTACGAATATTAAATTCCAGCAGATATTTCTCATCATAATTATAAGTGGCTCTTGCAAAACCGGAATAGATAGCCCAGTCACTTGCCGAACCACCATTGCTAACTTTATCCCCACTCAAATCACCTACAAAAATATCATATTTAGAATCCTCCGTCAAACGACTGGTAGAGAACTGCTTTTCAGAGAAACCCTCATAAGCATATCCTAATAATCCACCGATAGAGTGTTTCCCTATTTTCGTATTATAAGTCACCATAAGATTGGTAGTGATATTCTTAGAACGATAGAATTGCTCGGTCAACTTATTTTCACTATCTCCCGTACCTTCGAAGGCCTTCCGGTTTTCATGCAAATTATTATTCCAAACACGTCCACCGGCACTTCCGATCAGTTTCAGTCCTTTATATACTTCCCATTCGGCTTGTATGGTTCCCAATAATTCATCATTCACATTCTGGCGATAACCGCCTTCTTCCAAACGCTGCAAACCGTTTGAGTTACTTCCGGCAGGATAATTATAACTACCATCCTCATTCTTGATCGGGTAAATCGGCGGCATACGGTTTGCCTGCTCGATAATCCATTCCGTCCAGTAAGCATGTTCTTTAATATCATTACGGGCAAATTGAGAAGTCAAATTCAATGTAAAGTTATTCGTCACCTTATGGCTTACATTCAGACGTGCATTGTAGCGTTTATAACCATAATCAGGTCCCTTGAACATACTGTTCTGATCCATATAACCCAAAGAAGCCATGTAAGACAACTGGTCGTTACCGCCTGTCATCGAAACATTGTGTGAACTTTGAGGAGAATTACGATTATAAAGTTCTTTCACCCAATTTACATTCGGACCACCATTTCTATATTGCGCAATCTGCTCGGGAGTGAATTTTGCAGCTCTTCCCGAATTAACAGCCGCTTCATTATACAGTTCAGCGTATACCCACGAGTCTGCTATCTTAGGCAATGAAGTAGGTTGCTGAACACCATACATAAAATCATAAGAGATTTCCACCTTACCAGCTTTTCCTTTCTTGGTAGTGACAAGTACCACACCATTGGAAGCACGTGAACCATAAATAGCAGTAGAAGAAGCATCTTTCAAAATAGAAATCTGCTCAATATCAGCCGGATTCAGATTGGCGAGCGATCCTTCAATTCCGTCAATAATCACCAACGGATCATTGTTGTTCATCGTATTCAAACCACGGATATTAATAGAAGGTACACTACCCGGAGTAGAACTTCCCTGCTGAATTACCAAACCGGGAGTCGTTCCCTGCATCGCTTCCAATACATTGGAAATCGGCTTTCCTTCCAATTCATCCGTAGAAACAGAAGACACAGCTCCTGTCAGGTTGACTTTCTTCTGCACACCGTAGCCTACCACTACCACATCTTTCAAAGCAACCACATCCGACTTCAACACCACATTGATAAACTGGCGGCCGTTCACCGGAACTTCCTGTGTTTCATATCCTATTGAGGAAACTACCAATACCGCTTTCGAAGCAACATTCAGTGAAAAATTTCCATCCATATCCGTAGCCGTACCCGTAGATACACCTTTCACCAGCACGGTAGCCCCAATCACGGGTTCCCCGTCTGCCATTACCTTACCTTTCACTGCGATTGTATTAGATTGCGCATACAGTTTGGAACCAACAGCCACATTCATACAAACAATCAACATAACAGCCAATAATTGCCAACTCGAAAATGCCGTTCTGAAAAAGCCGGCGGGCAAATTGCGCGTTCAATAGATTAGATTGTTTCATAACATTTTATATTTGAATTAATAGAAGAGTTATCATATATTATAAGATATTAAGTTGGGACAAAGCAAAGGAATAAGCCCCTAAAGCAACAGCCCTGCTTGCTCCTAATGTAGAAACAGCAATGCCTATTTTCTTGTGACAGGCATAATGTACCTCTCTCTCCGAAAATGGTATTTTCACCATCTTGTCTTTTTCTTTCAGAAATTTATCAAATGCCTCTTTTTCGGACAGATTGAACACCTCCATCTGCAAACAAGGGAAAGAAGCTCCTGCAAACGTGCCAATCTGCCGATTCATCTCATTCATAATTCCCGGAAGTATGTATTTAACCGCTCCGGCCACTCCTCCGCCAATCACTACCAAGCCATCAACAATATTCAATGCACGGATGATAGCATCACCGGCCATCTCTCCCAGTTCGTTAAAACTCCGGACAGCAGCCTGCTGATCTCCCTCTGCAGTCCCTTCGGCAATATCATATATATCTTTGGGAGTCAAAGAAGAAGCATCCTTTCCGGTCAATTCCTGATATACTCGCCTGACAGCCCTGATACTGACACTTTCTTCCGCGATCATTTCGGGATATTTCTTATTCCGCATAATCCAGACGTCGCCGCCGCAACCGTTGTCTCCGGTCAGTAACCGGCTGTCAATCACCACTCCGGCACCAAATCCCGTACCCAGCGTAATTCCGAGCAGGTTCTTATATACCTTACTGCTGCCTGCTTCTTTCAGGCGTTTATTCACTTCGGGCAAAGTGCCTGCCAAGGCTTCGCCATAAGCAAACAAATTACCGTCATTATTAATAAAAACCGGAATACCAAACTGTTCCCTCAAATAAGGTCCAAGTGCCACTCCTCCCCTGAAGGCCGGGAAGTTGGGCAAGTCACCAATAATTCCATGCTCATAGTCAGCAGGCCCGGGGAAAGCAAAACTGATAGCTACCGGAAGTTTCGGCAATCGTTTTTCAACTTCCAGGAAACCTTCTACAAGAACAGACAAGCAACGCTCCAAGTCGTCGGACGCTGCCGGAAGGCAAATAGGTTCCACAATTTCGCGACAACCTTGTATGGCTGAAAACACGAAATTAGTGCCTCCCGCATCGAGCGTCATTACGATTCGTTCATCATGTTCATACATAGTTTTCAAGATATTAGATGATTTATTTCATTATTAAAAGCGTACGTAAGCTTTGATCGTTACACATTCTTTTCCTGCAGATTTACCATACGGGGCAATGGTATATTCTTTCACCCCGGCAGGAATGATAAATGTTTCGGCATAATGTACCACGAAAGGTTCAAAAGCATGAGTAGGACTCTCAACTACGGCCTCTTCTCCCTCCAACAGATTCAGTACATTTACACTATCGTTTGTATGATGCAATACCGGTGATGAGAAACGGTGACGGCGGGTTTCGATAAATTCGTTCGGATGCAATCCGGTACGTTCTTCTATCCAGCCTTCTCCGGAAGCAACCTCCTTGAACTGGTTGCGAAGATGTTCATTCACATATTCCGTATCCCGGTTCCAGTTGATTACGCATTTACCACGTTCCACATTGATCGGACGCGGTTTTCCATCCAGTCCCAAGCGTTGCCAGTCCCATAGTTTGAAAGTAAAGAGGTTCGGAGTCGAACTGATTTCAAGCACCATACTGTTGGCACCGGAACAATGAACCGTTCCTCCCGGAATCAGGAAGTGATCGTGTTTCTTTGTCGGAATCTTATTTACGTACTTTTCTGCGTCGAACACCAATTCACCTTTTTGTGCTTTACGCAAATCGCCGATCATCGCCTCCTTATCAACCCCCGTCTTCACTCCCAGATAAACTACGGCATCTTCTCCCGCATCCACCATGTAGTAACTTTCATCCTGTGTGTAGTACATACCGAAGCTGTCGCGGATAAATTGAGTAGTAGGATGCACCTGCAAACTCAAATTACCTCCGCCCATCGTATCCAAAAAGTCGAAACGAATAGGGAAGTCTTTTCCAAAGCGTGCCTCCACCGGTTCACCAAGCAACTCTTTACTTTTCAGCAAAACCAAATCAACCGAAGGCAGTTCAAAGCGCACTCCGTTCACTTCAAAATAAAGGCTGTTCTCTTCAGGTACACAGTCAAAGCACCAGCCGAAATTTTCGCGTTCACGATCCAGGTCGCAAACCTCTTTCATCCATTGACCACCCCAGGGAGCCGGATCGAAGAAAGGAACTACCCGGAACGGTGTGTTCACCGTTGCCTCTACCCCTTTAAAGAAAGTATCCTTATCAATCATCTTCGGTGTCCCGGCCACATGGGTGTCAATCCAGAATTCTACCCTGTCAAACAATCCTTCCTTATACCTATCACATACTCTCCAATCGTTGAAATACCCTCTCTTGTATTGCAAAGAAACAGCATCGTTCCGATTGTCTATACCTAAAGCTTTTACCTCATGCCGGCGGAAACGTTGTTGGATTTCCCAACGTGCCATATCCGCATAAACCACCATTGCGTCCTGTGGAGCAACAACAGCAGCACCCGTACCTATGATTACAATGGTTTCTTTTGCTTCACTGATTTGCTTCCGTGCAACAGCCACCTTATCCGCATCCAAATAATCTTCCAGCTTCAAATTGGTGACATAGCCGAATAATACATCTTCAGTCATGAAGCGTTCTGTCAACGTTTGAATTTCTTTTTCCGGTTTCATCAAATCACGTACATTCATCACTCTTCCGGAGAATTCTTTTGAAAAAGCATCCAGCACTTCTTCTTCATATACTCCTGTATATAAATCCACAGCCAGCACTTTTCTTGCATCCATTTTCTCTTTTAACATAGAAATGATAGAATCCCACCCCTGAACAAGCATCCCCGTCAGCTTCGTAGAAGGAAATTTACCATAATTAGCTTTTCTCATGTTTATAGCGTTTTTAAATTTTATATGTTCATACATACTTTCAATTGTGCAAATATATAGATTTTATTTTTATTCCAAACAAAACTTGGATTATTTTTTGATAAATCTTATATTTGCTGAAAATAAACCAATCAGAATAGATATGAAATTAGATCATAATAGTGATAAACCGCTTCATATTCAGGCAGAAGAGATACTAAGAAGACTCATAGAATCTGAAGAGTACAAAAACGGGAAGCTATTTCCCAACGAGGTCGAATTGTCTGAACAATTACACATTTCAAGGAACACATTAAGACAAGCTATCAACAAACTCGTGTTTGAGGGGCTTTTGGTGCGAAAGAAAGGTTACGGAACGAAGGTAGTAAAGAAAGGTATCGTAGGCGGAGTAAAGAACTGGCTTAGTTTCTCACAGGAGATGAAGATGTTAGGTATCGAGATTCGCAATTTCGAGCTGCATATCAGTTTAAAGCGTCCAACCGAAGAAATCGGCACATTCTTTGATTTAGGTTCCAATCCCGACACTCGCTGTGTAGTGATGGAGCGTGTCAGAGGAAAAAAAGAATATCCGTTTGTTTACTTCATCTCTTATTTCAACCCCAATATTCCACTAACCGGAGAGGAAGATTATACACGCCCATTATACGAAATGCTGGAAACCCAATATAATATAGTAGTAAAGACCAGCAAGGAGGAGATTTCAGCCAGACTTGCAGGGGAATTTATTGCAGAGAAACTGGAGATAAAATCCAATGACCCTATATTAATAAGGAGAAGATTTGTTTATGATGTGAACGGAGTACCTATTGAATACAACGTCGGGTATTATCGGGCAGACAGCTTTACTTATACAATAGAGGCAGAGAGATAGACCGTATGTTCATACATATATAATATAAGGAGGCTATTTTAGAAGTTGAAATTTCTATCTTTCCTTTAAAATAACCTCTTTATATCATCTCTCTTTCCATAATTATGTCCTACCCGTCATTTATTATCGAACTTACCATTAGAGCATCCGGCAAGAATCCGATCCAGACTTTCATCCACAACACCTATCATCTGAAGTTTGGATAATAAATGATAGTAGGAAGTTTTTCCTACTCCTTCTATTCTCAACAGACTTTTCCAACCTCTTCCCGATACTATATCCAACAAATCTTTCACCGTTCGAACATCTTGATTATACAAGATATTAGCCAACCGGGTATCAGCTACTTTACGAACAGGCAATTGAAGTATCCATTCCTCCTGCCCAACATTTATATTCTTATTATTGTCTACCAAGGATAAAAAACGAGCATCGATAGCACGCTTTCGATAAGTAGCCAATATATCTTTTTTCAGTTTCAACCCTTTAAGTATAGAGTTATACATTTGCAATGTCTTCCCATAGGTAATTCGATGCCGATCAGCCACTTTCTCTACTGATTCTCCTGTAGAAATTGAATAGAAGATATCGCGGGTAACAGGGTGAAGAATCAATGCTGACAGTTCACGAATGATTATTTCATATAGCGGTTTACAAGTCTTCTGTGTTCTCAATACATATAGTAGATCATCGTATTTTGAAATGATAAAGTCCCGTTCCAGTTTCTTTTCTTCTACGATTTTAGAAAGGTAACCTGCTTCTAAACCAAGTCTTTTGTGAGCTTCCAGATAAGCATCCAAACTCTCATCATCCAAAAACAACTGATCGTTGATTCGGGAACTCGTAATGTATCCAAGATTTGCCCAATTCTTTAGAATAGCTTCTTGAATGTCGCGTCTTTCAGACATCTGTTTTGTTGTGAGCCAATTTGACATAAAAAAACGGAACTAGATTAATAATATTAACTAGTCCCGTACCTTTTATTATAAAAGAGTACGGAGCTGTCACATCCCGCTAGTAGGAGGTAGTAACGGCTACCCAATGCATACGGGCAGACAACCCGTACCCTATGAGAAGTCATAGAAGTACAGGCGTCTTCCCAGCATGCATTAAAAAATCCGTTACAATTTCCTACTAGCCGAGGAAACGCACAATCGCACACCACAAAGGCGTGCTACGTTCCAATGACAAAGGTACAAATACTTTTCGGAAAATAACAAGAGAGAGTCATAAATGTTTAGGAAAGAAAACGAATGATGATTGTATAATTAAAGCGTATGTATATAAAAAGGCAGGTTTCAATAAGTTTTTTGTTTCGTATATAAAATAAGGGGCACACCATTTTGTCTCGTATACAAAACAAAATATTTAATAAAGCTGCTCTAATCTAGAGCACAATATCATTCAAGTCAAAATAAAGCAAACGTGTAGCAGAATCCACATCTTCATTATTCAAAGGAATAAACCCATTTTTCTCATAAAAAGGAACAGCTGCTGCATACGCATCTACAGTTAAAAAGCGACAACCCGTTTTATTTTCAAGTACATTACTTACAGCTAACAAAGCTTCCCGATAAAGAAAAGGTTCGTATTTTATTTTTAAAGATTTTCATTGCCAGTTCATAGTCTTTCAACCTTTTTTCCCGCTGCTCCGGCGTTTCACTACGCTTCTCTTTCATCCGTTCTTCAAATCGCCGAGCATCTTCTCCGAAAAGTATCGGAGTTTCCTTAATTGGTCTTGCCATACTTATACAACTCCTTTCTTTGGGTTTATACGCTACAAAAGTAATTGAATAAATCAGGAAGTGCAAGTTATAACGAAGTTATCTTATTCAAATAAGAAACCACTCTACAATTAAAGCACCTCTCTCTTACATAAACTACCTACTTTTGTAGCAAATAACAATTCGTTCCACCTAGGTAGAACTAAACAAATACCATGGTCGAACCAAACGATAACCAAGGTAGAACTAAAGAATAACCTTGGTAGAACGAATTAATAGTAGTAATTAACAGGGCAGACGCATTATATTTTTTACTATATTCTCCTTTGTTATTTCTTTGCTATACTACTGATTATTAATACACTATCATTTGTTTATATCGATTGTTTTTCTTATCTTTATAAGATATATTAAAACATAAACTAACATGAAAATTGGCATAATTGACCTTTGTAAACAAATAGAAGATCCTAGGATGAACCGCAAAAAAGTACATAAAATGGAAACTATTATCTATATATCCATTGCTGCTGTAATC
>ENA-OQJB01000061-OQJB01000061.1-human-gut-metagenome-genome-assembly--contig:-NODE-61-length-60963-cov-3.630548_pt1 | contig 60963 bp, 54 predicted proteins | sample MGYA00242599_ERZ504765 | MGnify/ENA primary metagenome ERZ504765 (study PRJEB26092, sample SAMD00036354) | human gut metagenome | host: Homo sapiens | study: EMG produced TPA metagenomics assembly of...
TGAAGTCTATTGTAGGGATAAAGTCGGAGAGAACAATAGTAGCAACAGGAGAATATACTCAAGAGGTCAGATACTATGTAACTTCACTTGATAATACCAAACCGGAGGAGATTGCATCTGCCATCAGACAGCATTGGTCTATTGAGAATAATCTTCATTGGCAATTGGATGTTACCTTTCGAGAAGACTACAGTAAAAAGGTGAAAAATGCAGCCAGAAACTTTTCGGTGGCAACAAAGATGGCACTTACCATACTAAAGAAGGATAAAACAACAAAAGGAAGTATGAATCTGAAAAGACTAAAAGCCGGATGGGATGAAAAATATTTGTCACAACTTTTACAGAACAATAATTTTTAATGCGTCTGCCCTGTAGAAGAATGAAAGTCATTAAAGATACGAATTAAATAGCAAAAAACAAGAGTGGCACTTGTTTTTCCTAATATCCCAATAGTTTTTTCATATTTGATACATTGTCATTTTTATGCCATTTACTTTACTATGCCATTATTAATTTGTACCTAATTTATCCTCTGTCTGTTTTTGTCTATCTCTTCACTTTTATTATTATTGATTATCAACATATTATCATTGACGACCGTCCGTATCCGTCCGGTAAAAAATGCCTGTTTTAGCAGTATGTCCTGTAACTTTGCAAATAAAAAGTACAGAACAATGAGCAACTTATTATTTAAAAGATGGAATGATTTCGGTGGGTGGCTGGTCTTTCTGATAGCAGCATTTGTGTATGGGATGACCATCGAACCAACCGCAAGTTTCTGGGATTGTCCCGAATTTATTTCTTGTGCTGAAAAATTACAGGTAGGGCATCCGCCGGGAGCACCTTTCTATATGCTTGTCGGCAACCTGTTTACCCAGTTTGCTTCCGATGCTTCGCAAGTGTCGGGAATGGTCAACTTTTTAAATGCACTATTGAGTGCCGGTTGTATCTTGTTTCTTTTCTGGAGTATTACCCGATTAGTGAGAGCCTTGCTTGTGGGCGATGAACGGAAATTATCTGTTATGGATGTTATTATCATTCTGGGAGCAGGTTTTGTGGGAGCTTTAGCTTATACTTTCAGTGATACATTCTGGTTTAGTGCGGTAGAGGGGGAGGTATATGCCTTCTCTTCTTTCCTCACAGCCTTGGTATTTTGGATGATTCTTCGCTGGCAGGATGAAGCAGATTCTGTGTCCGGTGACCGCTGGATTATCCTGATAGCCTATATTATAGGGCTTTCAATCGGAGTGCATTTGCTTAATCTGCTTTGTATTCCTGCCATTGTATTAGTGTTCTATTACCAAAAATATCAGACTCTATCACTCAAGGGAGTTATCGGGGCCATTGCATTATCCGGTATTCTTATTGTATTGATTCTTTTTGTTTATATACCCGGAATGGCTGATGTAGGAGGATGGTTCGAATTATTCTTTGTCAATGTGATGGGATTACCCTTCCAGTCAGGATTGATCGTCTTTCTGGGTTTGGTCCTGTTTTTACTGATAGGAGCCATTTATCGGTTCAGAAAACGCATCGTGAATACCGGTTTGTGGTGTTTACTCATGCTCACCATAGGATATACCACCTATGCGGTCATACTCATTCGTGCCAATGCTAATACGCCGCTCAACGAGAATGCACCGGATACTATTTTCACACTCAAAAGCTACCTGAATCGCGAACAGTATGAAAGTGCTCCTTTACTTTATGGGAGAACCTATGCGTCCGAACCGGAGTATGTGCCCGAAGGAGACTATTACAAGGTAAAGACAGAAAAAGGTAGTGCCATCTATCGGCCGGATAAGAAAGAAGGCAAGTATAAAATTATTCGCTATAAGGAAGACGTGTGCTACACTCAAAATATGTTATTTCCGCGAATGTGGAATGATCGTTCGGCCGCTTCTTACAAAGGATGGTCCGGTGGAGGTGCGAATGAGGCTCCTACACAAAAAGAGAACCTGACTTATTTTATCACATACCAACTCAATTACATGTACTGGCGCTATTTCTTATGGAATTTTGTCGGACGACAGAATGATATTCAAGGAAGCGGTGAACCGGAACATGGTAACTGGATTACAGGAATTTCCTGGCTTGATAATCTGCGACTGGGGGATCAAAAACTTTTGCCGGAATCTTTGCGTGAGAACAAAGGTCACAATGTGTTCTATGGCTTACCATTATTATTAGGATTACTCGGTATCTATTGGCAATGGACACGTGGAAAAAAGGCAAGCAGCAATTCAGTGTCTTATTTTTCCTTTCTTTATGACGGGATTGGCTATTGTGCTCTATCTGAATCAGACTCCCGGACAACCCCGTGAACGGGATTATGCGTATGCAGGTTCGTTTTATGCGTTCGCTATCTGGATTGGAATGGGAGCCGCCGGATGCTGTGACATGCTTCGCAGGAAACAGGCAAAAATCCTCCCAGTCGGCTTACTTATGCTGCTTTGCCTGTTTGTCCCCATACAAATGGCAAGCCAGACTTGGGATGACCACGATCGAAGCAACCGGTATACCTGTCGTGACTTTGGTGCTAATTATCTGATGACACTTCCCGACAAAGGAAATCCGATCATATTCTGTGAGGGGGATAATGATACGTTCCCCTTGTGGTATAATCAGGATACGGAAGAAGTACGCAGAGATGTACGTATCTGCAATTTAAGTTATGCGCAGACCGACTGGTACATTTATCAGCAACAATGTCCTCTGTACGATGCTCCCGGACTGCCGATCAGTTGGGATCAAAATCAATACCAGGAAGGGAAGAACGAATATGTGGCTGTTCGTCCGGAATTGAAGAAACAGATAGAAGCATTGTATCAGAAACATCCCGAAGAAGCCCGTGATAGTTTTGGAAATGATCCGTATGAAATAAAGAATATCCTGAAATATTGGGTGTTCGCAGAGAAACAGGAATTCCATGTGATACCTACCGATACTATAAATATTTATATTGATAAGGATGCAGTACTCCGTTCTGGAATGATGTTGCCTGAAGCCATTCGTCATTTAAAAGGGGAAGAACTAAGAGATGCAATACCGGATAAACTGTCTATTTCTACTAAAAAATATACGTCTGTTGACTAAAGTGGACTTACTCATGCTCGAGATCCTGGCTAACTGTAACTGGGAACGTCCCCTGTACATGGCTATCTCGGTAGGCAACTCCAGTAAACTGAAATTTGATGACTACTTTGTTCAGGAAGGGTTAGCATTCCGGTTTACTCCTTTCAACTATAAAGAATGGGGAGACGTGGAAGAAGGCAATGGATATGCCATAGATACGGAGAAGCTCTACGAGAATGTGATGAACAGATATAAATACGGTGGATTGGATACTCCCGGACTTTATCTGGACGAAACAACCCTGCGCATCTGTTATTCTCATCGAAGGCTCTTTGCGCAACTGGCTAAAGAATTGGTGAAACAAGGAGACGACATCCGTGCCAGAAAAGTATTGGAATATGCTGGGCAAGCTATTCCGGCATATAATGTTCCTGAAGTATACGAGAGTGGTTCGTATGATATAGCCACCGCTTATGCTTCCATAGGAGAAACGCAGAAAGCGACCGATCTATTGAATCATCTGATAGCAGAATCGGAAAATTATATCGACTGGGCTTTCTCATTGGGAGATAACCGGATAGGGATGGTTCAACAGGATTGTTTGTATAGGTTCTGGCAATGGAATCAGTGTAATGAATTACTGAAGAGTATGGATAAAGAGAGATATGAACAGAGTAATCAGCAATTTGAAAAGAAATATATGCGCTTTACTCAACTAATGAATTATCACAACTAAACTCAAAGAATATGAAATCGAAAAGAATAAGAGAAGAAGAAATAAAAACAGTATTGGGCAAAAGAAATTACGTCATCTTAATTATCGGCTCTATATTGATTATCATAGGATATATATTAATGAGCGGCGAGGGGAGTACCCTTGCCGCCTATAATCCCGATATATTTAGTGGAACACGCATACGTATTGCCCCATTATTGTGTTTATTGGGGTATCTACTGAATGTATTCGGTATTCTTTACCGTCCTCGTCAAAGGGGATTTAATCTTTCAATAGAGGTAACTGATTGAGCATATTTCTAAGTTTGATTGCCACTCGTGGCATAGGTTCGGCAACTGTAAGTCCTACCAGATCATATTCGGAGGATATATCATTAATGATACGAACTACTTCTTCAATCTTCATGCCGTTAGGCTCAACGCCTACGGCAGCGATTATCTCTGCCGGGTCCAATACATCCATATCGAAATGTATAACCACCTTCGAAACCCCGGTACTTTTCAGCCATTCCATAATCTTTGTACGATCATTGGCAACTTCCTGTGGAGATAATCCTTTAATTCCCAGCTTTCTTTGTCGTTCCTGCATACCCTCATCCCATGAGCGGAGTCCGACAATCAGGGCTTTGGAAGCATCCGTTTTTCCCGGAAGTAATTCCATTATTTCTTCATCTCCCATTCCCAAACAAGCTGTTAGTGCCATTGCATGATAACCCTTATATTCATCATAAGGCAGATTGATGTCGGGATGTGCGTCTATCCAGACGATAGCTACATCATCCGGGTATCTATTGATTAAATAAGTAAACGGAACAACACTAACGGAACATTCTCCTCCTAAAGTGACAATCCGATCCGGATGATTCTCTTTAAGCAGATCAAGCGCAGCTTTAGTTTGTTTCAGTATGACACTGCGTGCACTGATACCTTTTTCCGTCGCTCTGTCATTTATATCCAGTGAAACCGGAACTTCGACCGTATTCTGACCGGTCTGTGGGGCTAAATAGTTCAATAACTGTGCTCCCAGATAGTAGCCTCTGGATGAATCTTCCGCCGGAATATCAGGCATCCAATGATCTACAATTCCTCCTTGCCATTGAGGATAGATAAAACGAAGAGTTGATTTTTTATTTTCCATATTTACATTGTTTGTTACTTTTTCTTGTGCATTCATTGAAACGACTCCAACGACTAATGCAAGTGATAATAAATACTTTCTCATCTTTTTGAAGCAAAAGTAGGGAATACCTGAAACATCGGCAAGTAGGGACGAATTATTCATATACTGATAAATTTAGCCCTATACTACATTTGGGGATTATTATTTTTGTTTTTGTAGTGATATCCTTATTTTTGCAGAAAAGCAGAAAACTATGTATAAGAAGAAAATTCCTTTTGATATTGATTGTGGGATAAAGATTACGATGGAAGTGATCGGGGGAAAATGGAAAAGTTGCATCATTCAGGAATTATGCACTGGTCCGAAACGTCCCAGCGAGCTGCATCGTTTATTTACCGAGGCAAGTCCCCGGGTCATCAATCAACAACTGAAAGAATTGGAGATGCACGGCATTATCAGCAAAAAGATATTCATGGAGCTTCCTCCCCATTCGGAATATGCTATCACCGAATTGGGAAAGACGCTGATTCCTCTGATTGAGCAACTGGAAATCTGGGGTGATAGCTTTCGTCCGGAGATGAAGAGAATCTTGAAAATAGAATAAATCTTTCTAATATCATTAATATTTCAAAAAAGACCATCTATCTAAAATAAATTATTGCTTCTTTTGTCCTAATGAAATGAAAATTGGGAGATAGTATGAATAACAACATTGATATAAAAACGCTGGAGGCCTTTCAGGATGGGAATCACAAGGCCTTTGAGACTATTTTTATAGCATACTACAACAAAACCAAAACATTCATTGACGGATATATAAAATCAGAACCTGATGCGGAAGAGCTGACAGAGGATTTATTTGTCAATCTTTGGATCAACCGTCATTCGATTGATACGTCCAGATCATTCAATTCTTATTTGCACACCATTGCAAGAATGCAGCAATCAACTTTCTGAAACATAAATATGTGTGTGATGCCTATCTGAACAATAATCAAGAAACAGGATATAGCTCTACTTCCGAAGAAGACCTTATTGCCAAGGAATTGGAAATGCTGATTGACGAACTTGTCGGAGGAATGCCCGAACAACGGAGAATGATTTATACATTGAGTCGTAACGAAGGATTATCCAATGCCGAAATTGCCGAACGCCTGAATACTACCAAAAGAAATGTTGAAAGCCAGCTAAGTCTTGCTTTGAAAGAAATACGGAAGGTTATTTCATGTTTCCTGGTATCACTATTATAGCATTATATTTTTTTTCATTCTGCTTTATAAAAAAAACTTCCACTTTCTTATTGAGCTTTTTGCCACTAAACTGTATATATAGTAAAGTGCAGCAAAAATGAAGAAAAGTAATATCAGTAAAATCATCAAAATGTTCCTCTCCGCCCGCTTTCCATCTGAAACGGAAGAGAAAGTGCAGAAATGGATCATCAAAGATGAAAATCAGCAGGCGAAAGCTAAAGCCTCATTGGATTATTGGAATGAATTGGACATAGAAGCCGATTCAAGCACTTATGCTTCATTGGAACGGGTGAATTTAAGAACAGGATATAATAAGGAGCATCTGACCAACATAGCTTCTTACCAGAAGTTTGCCCGTGTCGCCGCCGTTATTGTTCCTTTATTTCTATTTGCGGGAGGGATGTTCTACTATCTTTCTCCTCACAACGAAATGATAGAAATATCCGTTGCCTACGGAGAACAGAAGCGCTTAATCTTGCCGGATAGTTCGGAAGTATGGTTGAACGCGGGAAGTAGCATTTTATACCCGGAAACTTTTGCCAAAGATAAACGCTTGGTCATGCTTGACGGTGAAGCTTATTTCTCTGTCAAAAAGATACTGTAAGTCCTTTTATTGTAGAAACCTCCCAACTCTCTGTGAAAGTTCTTGGAACCAGGTTCAATGTGAAAGCCTATCCTAATGATGAGAAAATAACGACTACATTGACTAGCGGTAAGGTGGAAGTGAGTGTCCGGTCTCAACCTCCCCATATACTAAAGCCCGATGAGCAGCTTACATACGACAAAAAATCATCAGATATTCACATATCAGTGATAGATACGAATGATACAAATTGTTGGATGGCGGGAAAACTAGTATTTACCAATGCCAGCGCCGGAGAAATATTCCGAACCTTGGAAAGGCACTATAACACCACTATTGATAATACAGCAATTATCCCCGCATCCAAACGATATACGGTTAAGTTTCTGAAAGATGAAGGTCTGAATGAAATACTGAATATATTGAAAGATATCATCGGCTTTGATTATCAGCAATATGAAAAGAAATAGTATTAACCCGACAATAAAAGAAACAGCCTATGAATAAAAGAACCGGGAAGCAGCTTGAGACCCTCTTCCCAGTTCTGAAATGTCTACCCTCATTCAACAAGTGACGTAAAATGAAGTATCAACATACAAATATAGAATAATGAATCGAATAAATACAAATAAACGGGCAGGTAAGCTCGCCATTTTTTTATTTTACTTTCTATCTCTTACAACTATTGCACAGAATAAAGATAAAAAGATTACCATACAAAATAAAATATCTCATTAAAAGAGGCTTTTGCACAAATTGAAACACAAACCGGATATAGCATCGCTTATGAACAATCGAACCTGAATATCGAAAAGAAGCACTCTTTATCATTCAAAAATGTAACCATTGACAAAGCTATGGCTCAACTATTGAAGGAAACCGGATATGTATATAAGATAAAAGGATATCATATTATTATTTCTTCGCAGGATAACAAGCAAAAGCCCGCCAACAATGATACACAAAAACTGACTCAAACCATAAGAGGAATCGTTGTTGACTCCAAAACCAATACGCCCATAGAATATGCCTCCGTCTGTATAGCAGAAGATCCCTCACGGGGAGGTTCGACTGACGGACGGGGAAATTTCCGGATTAATAATGTCCCGGTGGGTCGTTATAATATTCAGGCATCTTTTATGGGGTATCGCCCAAGTATCATCAGCGAAGTATCTGTCACTTCATCCAAAGAAGTATTTGTAGAGATTCCTATGGATGAGAATGTACAAGATTTGGCTGAAGTACTTATCAAGCCGGAAATAAAAAAAGACCGGACTGTCAACCCAATGGCTATCACAGGAGGACGTATGATTAGTATTGAAGAAGCGTCCCGATTTGCCAATGGTTTTGACGATCCTGCACGGTTAAGTTCTGCATTTGCAGGTGTAGCAGGAGATGTCGGTACTAATGCGGTTGCCATCCGGGGAAATGCCCCGCAATTTACACAATGGAGACTGGAGGGAATTGAAATACCTAATCCTACTCACTTTGCTGATTTATCAGGCTTGGGAGGAGGATTCCTGTCCGCTTTGAGTACGCAAGTCATCGGCAACTCCGATTTCTACAACGGAGCTTTCCCGGCGGAATACAGTAATGCCCTATCAGGTGTTTTCGATATGCATTTGCGCAATGGTAACAATCAGAAGTACGAACACGCCTTTCAGGTCGGACTCATGGGCATAGATTTAGCTTCGGAAGGTCCTATCAATAAAAAACGGGGAAGTTCCTATCTGGTGAATTATCGCTTTTCTACTACTTCACTGGCATCGGGTAATGACATCAACCTGAAATATCAGGATTTAGCCTTCAAACTAAATTTTCCCACACGTAAAGCTGGAACCTTTTCGATCTGGGGATTAGGATTGATAGACAGAAATAAAGCAGATGTTTTGGAACGTTCCGAATGGGAAACGATGGGAGACCGGTCGTCGGGATATAATAAACTGGAAAAACTGGCAGGTGGCTTAGCGCACAAATATGTACTGGATGAAAATACTTATATCCGTTCTTCTCTATCCGCTACCTATTCCAAAGACCGTTCATTGGCGGACTTACATACCGACGACGCTATTATTAATGTAGCAGATATTCAGAATAGCAGATGGAATTTAGTATTCAATTCATATCTGAATAAGAAATTCAGTCCGAGGCATACCAACAGAACAGGGATTACCATTACGGAACTTAAATATGATCTTGATTACAAAGTCAGCCCTTATTTGGGATTAAACAAACCTATGGAACAAATATCGAAAGGCAGTGGAGAAAGTACAGTCCTCTCGGCATATAGTAGTTCTGTAATAAACTTGAGCAACAATCTGACAACCAGTTTAGGGGTTACCGGACAATATTTTACTTTAAACAAGAACTGGTCGATAGAACCGAGAGTTGCCCTTAAATGGAAAATAAATCCTGCACATTCTTTAGCAGCAGCTTACGGCTTGCATAGCCGCCGGGAAAGGCTCGACTATTACTTTGTTGAACAGATAATCAATGGTAAAAAGGAATCAAACCGGTACCTGGACTTCTCAAAGGCACATCATTTCGGATTCACTTATGACTGGAATATCAATCAGAGCCTACATCTGAAAATAGAACCCTATTATCAATACTTGTTCCACATACCGGTTGAGGAAAACTCCTCCTTTTCGATTATCAATTATGAAGAATTCTATTTAGACCGCATATTGACAAACACCGGAATAGCCAAAAACTATGGAATAGATATAACACTGGAACAATACATGAAAAACGGCTTCTACTATATGATTACAGCTTCATTATTCAAATCGAAATATAGGGGAGGAGACCGTATCTGGCGAAATACGAGACTGGATAAAAGTTTTTTAGTGAACCTGCTCGCCGGAAAAGAATGGATGGTTGGCAGACTCAAACAGAATGTATTAAGTGTAAACGGCCGTCTGTTCTTTCAGGGAGGAGGACGCTATACACCTGTGGATGAAGAAAAAGTCAAGGAAGAAAAAGACATCGTTTTTGACGAGAGCAAAGCATATACTAAACGATTCAATCCATCTATAAACGGTGATGTTTCGATCAGCTTCCGGATCAATAAGAAAAGAGTATCCCACGAGTTTTCTCTGAAAATACTGAATGTGGGTATGCGCACCGGAATGCATTTCTATCAATACAATGAAAGAACGAGTGTAGTAGAAGAAAAAGACGGAGCGGGTCTGATTCCGAACATCAGCTACAAAATTTATTTCTAAATAACTGAACAAGAAAAGGGTTTGTTCACACAATAGACTGACACCCAACAGGCAACTGCTTTCAGTAATTATGGTATAACAATCTGTAATATATATACTAACAAGCTCTCTGAATACCTGTATATTTGCTGCGTGAAATAATTTAGTTATGAATTATATGCGTATCATATTCAAGAAATTCAAAGCACGTATGATTGTAGGATGTATATTAGCTGTAATAGCATTGCTGGCGGTGTCAGTCATTGTTTTTATCAATCAAGCCAGTTTCGGCAGAACTCCCCGTGGGGAACGGCTGGAAAGAGTCATGAAATCTCCTAATTACAGAAACGGAGAATTTAAAAATCAGCATGAAACTCTATTGATGACTTCCGACAGGGGACGTTTTAGCGGAATCTGGGAGTTCATTTTCAGAAAGATAGACGGTTTGCGCCCCGAACAGGCTGTCAAAGCAATAAAAACAGATTTACGCAAGATTGGCCGTAATGAAGAAATATTGGTATGGTTCGGACATTCATCTTACCTGATTCAAACGGGAGGAAAGCGAATATTGGTTGACCCGGTATTTTGTATGGCTTCTCCCGTATCTTTTGTCAACAAGCCATTCAAAGGTACGGAACTTTATACACCGGATGATATGCCGGACATTGATTATCTCGTGATTAGTCACGATCATTGGGATCATTTGGATTACAACACAGTCAAAAAATTAAAAGACCGGATTGGAGCAGTGATTTGTCCGTTGGGTGTTGGCGAACATTTCGAATATTGGGGATTTGATAAAGAGCGTCTGATAGAACTTGACTGGAATGAAGACGCAAACCTCGCTCCGGGCTTTATGATACATTGTTTGCCTGCCCGTCATTTCTCCGGTCGCAGACTTACTGCCAACCAGTCACTTTGGGCTTCTTTCCTGCTAGAAGCTCCTTCACAAAAGATATACATTGGCGGAGACGGAGGATATGATACGCATTATGCAGAAATAGGCAACCGGTTCCCCGGCATCGACCTCGCAATTCTTGAAAACGGGCAATACAACGAAGAGTGGAGCTTAATTCATCTGATGCCCCAATATATGGCACAGACGGCCAGAGATTTAAAAAGCGAAAAGAGTTCTGACCGTACATCATTCTAAATATGCGTTGGCCAAACATCGTTGGGATGAACCTCTCAAAAATGCAGAAGAGATGAAGAATAAAGATTCTCTGAATGTATTGATTCCGGAGATTGGAGAGGTCGTGGCATTAGAAAAATAGTGTTTTACCCAATCGGCTAAAGGTTTTCCCGTCTGTTATCAGTGAAATTGGTAAAACATTCTGTAATTTGTATAGTTGAAAAACAAATTTCCCTGATTAACTTTGCAAAGTTGAAATATAGATGGTTCAATCCTGACAGTTTTAGACATTTAGATATAACTACTATAAATTGAAAATTAATTAGTTTATGCTACGTACTATCAGACTTACAACCGCCATTGTGTGCTTTACACTTATTACCCTGCTCTTTCTCGACTTCACGGGTACATTGCACACATGGTTCGGATGGTTGGCGAAAATTCAATTTCTGCCGGCTTTATTAGCCTTGAACATAGGTGTCGTATTGTTTTTAGTTGTACTTACATTCCTGTTCGGACGTATCTACTGCTCTGTTATTTGTCCGTTGGGAGTGTTTCAGGACATTGTTTCGTGGGTATCCGGCAAACAAAAGAAAAACCGGTTCCGTTATTCACCAGCAATGAAATGGTTGCGGTATGGCGTTTTAGGAGTATTCATTATTATGATGGTTGCAGGATTGAACTCTTTGGCTATCTTGCTGGCACCGTATAGTGCTTATGGCCGGATAGCTTCCAGTCTTTTTGCACCGGTCTGGCAATGGGGAAACAACCTGTTGGCGTACTTCGCCGAACGAGTGGATAGTTATGCTTTTTATGAGGTAGATGTATGGATAAAGAGTCTTTCGACGATGCTGATTGCCATTGTTACCCTTGTTGTTCTTTTCATTCTGGCGTGGCGCAACGGACGAACCTATTGTAATACGATCTGCCCCGTAGGTACTGTATTAGGGTTTATATCCAAATATGCGATATTCAAACCGGTAATTGATACTTCCAAATGCAATAGTTGCGGTTTGTGTGCCCGCAATTGCAAAGCATCGTGTATTAATCCGAAAGCTCATGAAATAGATTATAGCCGTTGTGTGACTTGTATGGATTGCATCGGAAAGTGTAAGCATGGAGCCATTACATACACAAGACGGAAACCTAAGAACGAAACAGCTACGAGCGAAGATACGAAAGCAAAGTCTGTCACTACTGAACAGGTAGACAATGCCCGTCGTAGCTTCCTTTCAGCATCGGCCATTTTTGCAACAACTTCTGTACTGAAAGCACAAGAGAAAAAAGTAGACGGAGGATTGGCTACTATCGAAGATAAAAAGATTCCCCAAAGAGAAAATCCTATCTATCCTCCCGGTGCTTTAAGCGCACGCAATTTCACTCAACATTGCACAGCCTGCCAATTATGTGTCTCTGTTTGTCCCAACCAGGTATTGCGCCCATCGGACAACCTATTGACATTGATGCAACCGGAAATGTCATACGAACGTGGGTATTGCCGTCCCGAATGTACTAAATGTTCGGAAGTTTGTCCTGCCGGTGCTATTCATCTCACCAGTCTTGCCAAGAAATCAGCTATTCAGATCGGGCATGCCGTATGGATTAAAGAGAACTGTGTACCTTTGACAGATGGAATGGAATGTGGCAACTGTGCCCGCCATTGTCCGACAGGTGCCATACAGATGGTAGCTTCCGATCCTGAAAAAACAGATTCTCCAAAGATTCCGGTAGTAAATGTAGAAAAATGTATCGGTTGTGGGGCGTGTGAGAACCTTTGTCCGTCCCGTCCTTTCAGCGCTATTTATGTGACAGGACATCAGATGCATAGAATTATTTGATCTAAATCAGTATAAGATTATGGAAGATAAAAATAAGAAAGATATAAATAGAAGAGATTTCATTAAGATTGTAGGTATTAGTGCAGCCACGTCGACAGGGCTATTATACGGATGCTCTTCAAAAGGTACTTCCTCTTCAAGCAGCGCAACAGGAGAAGGAGAGGTGCCTACCGATAAAATGACTTACCGCACGTCTCCGACTACCGGTGACCGTGTTTCACTCTTGGGATATGGTTGTATGCGTTGGCCTCTCAAACCTGTTCCCAACGGTAATGGTGAAGTAATCGACCAGGATGCCGTGAATGGACTGATTGATTATGCAATCGCTCACGGAGTAAACTATTTCGATACATCTCCGGCATACGTACAGGGCTTTTCCGAAAAGGCAACGGGTATTGCATTGAGCCGTCATCCCCGTGACAAATATTATATCGCCACCAAGTTATCCAATTTCTCTCCCGATACATGGTCTCGTGAAGCATCGCTCAAGATGTACCACAAATCGTTTGCAGACCTGCAGGTAGATTACATTGATTATATGCTGCTTCACGGCATCGGCATGGGAGGAATGGAAGCCCTTAAAGGACGCTACCTGGATAACGGAATGCTTGACTTTCTAGTGAAAGAACGGGAGGCAGGACGTATCCGCAATTTGGGATTCTCCTATCACGGGGATATCGAAGTGTATGACTATCTGCTTTCACGGCACGATGAATTCAAGTGGGACTTCGTACAGATACAATTGAACTATGTAGACTGGAAACATGCCAAAGAAACCAATACCCGGAATACGGATGCTGAATATCTGTATGGAGAATTGCATAAACGAGGAATTCCATCTATCATCATGGAACCGCTTTTAGGAGGTCGTTTGTCTAAATTGAATGACAACCTGGTGGCACGGCTCAAACAACGCCGTCCGGAAAGTAGTGTCGCTTCCTGGGCTTTCCGTTTTGCCGGTTCATTTCCGGACATTCTGACTGTGTTAAGTGGTATGACTTATATGGAACATCTGCAAGATAATCTCCGCACTTATTCTCCTTTGGAACCGTTGACAGATGAAGAAAAAGAGTTTCTCGAAGAAACGGCACAATTAATGTTGAAATATCCAACGATCCCTTGCAACGACTGCAAATATTGTATGCCATGTCCGTATGGGTTGGATATACCTGCTGTGTTGTTACATTACAACCGTTGTGTCAATGAAGGGAATGTCCCCAGGAACGGGCAGGATGAGAATTATGCGAAAGCCCGGCGTGCTTTTCTAGTCGGATATGACCGTAGCGTGCCCAAACTTCGTCAGGCAAGCCATTGCATCGGTTGTAACCAGTGTGTGGCACACTGTCCGCAGAACATTGATATTCCGAAAGAGCTGCATCGGATAGATCAATTCGTAGAACAATTGAAACAAGGTACTTTATAAAAGAAAAGATGGAAGAATTAATCAATTTACTACATACAGGAGGATATTCCTGTACTATTGCCAACAAAGGAGAAATCCGTACTTTCACTCAACGCGGTGTGGCTGATATCTATGATTTACTGACCCAGGAACCGGAGTTTCTTAAAGGAGCCTCGATTGCTGATAAGGTGGTTGGAAAGGGAGCTGCCGCCCTGATGATTCTGGGAGGTATCAAAGAGTTATATACTGATATTATCAGTACCAAAGCTCTGGAGTTGCTTCAGAAATCAGATATAAAAGTTGGTTTTACAGAGAAAGTACCTTTTATCTGGAACCGTAACCATACAGGAGGATGTCCTGTAGAGACAATGTGCAGCGAAGTGGAATCAGCAGAAGAAATATTACCACTGATCCGCGATTTCTGGAAAGATCAGAATAAGAAGTAAAGAAGAACTTGAACACGAATAAGTATGAAAGAATACAGCTTGTTATTCCTGTTCGGTAGCTTGCTTTCCATCTCGGGAATGGCACAGACTAAAGGATAGCATACAGGCCGGAAGAATTATATGATTGATGAAGTCGTAGTCACCGGAACACGTAATGAACCGATGTGCGTCATCTTCCGATGACCATTTCCGTAGTCGGCAGGCAACAAATTGAGAAAAGATATGAGCCTTCTCTTTTTGCCGTTGTTAACGGAGCAGGTACCGGGATTATTCACTACCAGTCGTGGCATCATGGGATATGGCGTATCTACCGGAGCTGCAGGTGGCATGAGCTTGCGTGGTATCGGTGGTAGTCCGACAGCGGGATTATTGGTACTGATTGACGGTCATCCCCAGTACATGGGGTTGATGGGACATCCGATAGCGGATGCTTATCAATCGATGATGGCAGAAAAAGTAGAAGTGTTACGAGGCCCCGCCATCCGTGCTTTATGGTTCGAATGCAATGGGTGGAGTGATTAATATTGTCACCCGCCGGAAACAGGAAGATGGAGTAAATACGAATATGCAAGTGGGCTATGGTTCATACAACACATTACAGACTGAATTTTCCAACCGTGTCAAAAAGGGACGTTTCAGTAGTGTCGTAACCGGCTCTTATAATCGTACGGACGGACATCGCCCTGATATGAAATTCGAGCAATACGGTGGATATGCAAAGTTAGGCTATGACATCAGCTCTTTCTGGAAGGTGTGGGGAGATGTAAACGTAACTCATTTTAATGCTTCCAATCCGGGAACTATTCAAGTACCATTGATCGACAACGATTCCCGTATCACTCGCGGAATGACATCATTTGCTTTAGAGAATCATTATGAGAAGACTTCGGGTGCTTTGAGCTTTTTCTATAACTGGGGACGGCATAAAATCAATGATGGTTATCAGATAGGAAAAGAACCGCAAAAGTCACATTTCAACTCCAAAGATAAGATGCTGGGTGTGTCATGGTATCAAAGTGCCACTCTCTTTACCGGCAACCGTTTGACCGTAGGACTGGATTATCAGCACTTCGGAGGTGAATCGTGGAACAAGGTTGTAGCTACAGGTGAACATACTCCGGGAGTAGACAAGCAAATGGATGAGTTTGCCGGATACATTGATTTCCGTCAGGATATCAATAGCTGGTTCTCATTGGATGCAGGTATTCGTGTAGACCATCATTCGCATGTAGGTACTGAATGGATTCCCCAAGGTGGATTGGCATTTCATTTGCCGAAGCATGGAGAACTTAAAGCAATGGTTAGCAAAGGCTACCGCAATCCGACGATTCGAGAAATGTATATGTTTACCCCTGCCAACCCGGAACTAAAACCGGAGAAACTGATAAGTTACGAACTTTCATACTCACAACGTCTGTTGGAGGGCGCGTTATCCTACGGAGTCAACCTTTATTATATCAATGGGGATAATGTGATTATGTCGAACGGTTTGGTTCCTCCATTGAATATCAATTCCGGCGAAATAGAAAACTGGGGGTTGGAAACCAACATTGGTTATCGCATGAATTCACATTGGAATGTCAATGCCAATTATAGCTGGCTTCACATGGAAAATCCTGTTCTTGCCGCTCCGGAGCATAATTTGTATGCAGGAGTAGATTATACTTCCGGACGTTGGAGTGTATCAACAGGTATACAATATGTAAAGGGGCTTTATACCTCTGTAATACTAAACAACGAGCAACAAGATAGTTTTGTCTTATGGAACCTTCGGGGAAATTATCGTCTCTGTCGTTTCGCTAATCTCTTTGTGAAAGGAGAAAACCTGTTGGCGCAACGCTATGAAATAAATGCAGGTTATCCCATGCCGAAAGCTACGTTTATGGGTGGTATTAATTTGAACTTTTAAATATCCCACTTTTCCAAAATCAGAACAATAAGTCTTGAAAAAGAAAGTTCTCCTCTGCTAAAGATATTCATAGCAGGGGAGAACATATTATAATAATAGGACTTATTCATCTATTTTTCTATTTATCAATCTTCGTCGTCATCTTCCATATCAGCAGCAGTGGGATTACCTCCTCCTTTAGCATACCTGCTCGGACTCATCTTATAGTATTTTTTGAATACTTCCCGGAAATATTTAGTTTCAGAGAATCCAACCATGTCTGAAATCTCATTAATGGCATATTCACCCTCTTTCAATAACTCGGTAGCACGTTTCAAACGCATCACCCGAATAAACTCTGTCGGAGACTGTCCCGTCAATGCTTTCAATTTACAATAGAAACTGGTACGGCTCATGCCACTTGATTCACAGAGCACATTAACGGAAAATTCAGGGTTGTTTATATTCTCATCCACGATTTTCTTTACATTTGATATAAACTTCCAATCGAGGCTGTTAGTACCGTTTGCAGATGGAACCATTGATTTCGCTTCTATATCCAGATTGGCATATCTCATGCGCAACAGTTCCCGGTTTGCCAACAGATTAGCGATATTCGCCCGTAATATTTTCACGCTGAAAGGTTTGATGAGATATTCGTCCGCACCAATCGACAGTCCATCCAGAATATTATTTTCTTCTCCCAAAGCAGTGAGCAACAACACAGGAATATGTGAAATTTCAATATCACTTTTGATAGCCACACACAATTCATCTCCCCGCATCTCTGGCATCATGATATCAGAAAGAACCAGTTCCGGCCAATATTCTTTGATAATAATCAATGCTTCCTTTCCGTTAGCGCAAGCTTGTACATTATATATAGAAGACAATGAACTGACCAGATAGGAGCGTAGCTCATCATTGTCTTCTACAACAAGAATCCGTCGTAAATTTGGATCATCTATCGTAGCGGTTGTCTTTGCCGGTACATTCGGAGCGGGCAGTACAGGAGCCAACGCCTCAAATTTAGAAGATGCTTCGTCACTGATACTTTGAGAAGTCTTATTCTTTTTCGGAAAAACAATTTTGATTGTCGTACCTTGATGTTCGACACTATCTACACTAATTTTACCTCCATGAAGGCTCACCAGTTTTCCTACCAACATTAATCCGATACCACTACCCGTCACTTTAGAGTTAATAGCATTGCTGGCACGGAAATGAAGCTTGAACAACTTACTTTGTTCACTGGCAGGAATACCTATACCTGTATCCTTGATTATCACTTTCCATGAATCATTCGTATCGGACACGGAAATGCTGACCTTTCCATTTTCCGGAGTATATTTTAGCGAGTTCGATATTATATTCTTCAAAATAGAATCCATCTTCTCCTTATCAAACGATACATTCATATAGCTGAAAGTACTCTCGTATGTATATTCAATACGCCTAATGGCAGCATAAGAAGAGAATGAATTATATATTTCATTCATATAGGTATTCAACTCATACTCGGAAACACTCATTTTAGAGGAATATACATCCGTTCGCTCAAAATTAATCAGATTGCTGACCAGTCGTAAAAGAACTTCCACATTCCTCAATGCAATGTTCGTACGAGTTATTCCATTGTCGGTAAGCGTCTCTTCTTCCAATAATTCCTCCAAAGGTGCTTTTATTAAAGTTAATGGAGTACGTATATCATGGGCCGTATTGATGAAGAACTGCGTTTTTTCATCAGATATATTCTTTTGTTTTCTTAGATTTATCACACGTAGAACAAAATAAAATCCCCCTATTACCAACAGAATATAACACAAGATAGCCCACCAACTCGACCAAAAAGGTTGCGTGATGATAATTTTCATAGCACGTTCCTGAAAAACAATGTCATGTTCTTCTCTGGATATAGCACGTACATGAAGAATATATCTACCTGGAGGCAAATTGGTAAAACGAATCAAATTATTTGCTCCCGGTTGAGTCCATTTCTCATAAAAGCCTTCTAATTTCCACGAATATAGTGCATTTCCGGGAGAATCATAATTGATTGTAGAAACTTCAAATGAAAACGTATTCTCATCATAAGCCAGCTCTAATACATCTGTCTCATCGATACTTTTCTGTAAAGGAGAATCCTTGACACCCGGATAAACAGGTTGATAAGACAGATGAAAGTCGCTAAATACCAATCTGGAGAACTTATAATCCGGGAATTTCACATTCATCGGAAGTTCAATTGCTCCATCCGTACTACCGAATACAAAGTTTTTATTTTTACGCACCGTTCCTGCCGCTGCGTTAAAGTATGCAGGCAACAAGCCTTCTCCTCTAGTCCAATTACGAAATATCTTTTCTTTAGTATGAAAACAGGTTATTCCGTTCTCTGTACTCATCATTATACGTCCATCTACTTCCGGCAATATTGTAAATATTCTATTTGAAACTAAAGCAGAATTATCAGAAAAATAATGTTCGAAAGTCTTATCTTGAGGATTATAGATAAATACTCCCATACCATTTGTCCCGATATATAACAACCCATTATCTGCCTGATAAAGCGTATTAATATAAGTGATTCCTATCTCCATTTCAATATACTGATATTCACCAGTATTTCGATTCAATAAATACAAGCCAGCAGCAGTTCCGATCCACATATTATCTTTGTCTTTTTCAACAATTGATGTTATGGAATTCAGTCCCGGATATAGACGTGCACTGTTAGTCTCCAAATCAAAACATTTTAGATTATAATAGCCTCCCGACCAGATATGTCCTCTTGAATCTTTAACTATATCACGAATATATTTATCCGGACGCATATTGACGTGAGAAAGAAGGTAAGGAGAGAAGTATTCAACTGATAGCGTTTCTTTATTTATTTTATAAATGCCGGAAGTATATCCTCCTGCCCATATAATGCCAGGAGCCACTTCACATAAAGTAATAAATATATGATTCTTGTCCTTTAGTTGATGATTAAAAGAGCTTAGAAATGAATGCCACTGACCTGTTTTTGAATTATAAAGACTAATACCATTACTAGTTCCAAACCACAGATCACCTTCATGATCTTCGATAACCGCTTGTACCTGATCATTGATTAATGACTGTGCATTACCCATAGCATGTTTCATCCAATGATAATTTTCATAGCGATTATCAATCACTGTAATTCCTGTTGGATAATTAGCAAGCCATATCCGCTTTTCTTCATCTACAAAAACATCATTGATATTATTTCCATTCATTTCATTATAACTCTGATAATTAGCAATAATGTAATCTTCCAGTTCACAGGTATTTACGTTAACTTTATACACCCCCATTCCTTCCGTTGCAATCAGTAACTCTGTTTCATTCAATGGGCTGATACGAGCTATGTTTACATCACTAAGATCAGCGTCCGGACGTATAATTTCCTGTGTATTCATATCGTACACAAAAACTCCTCTTTCAAATGAACCAATGAACAATCTTTTTAATTGCCGATGAAAATACAGTTCACTCACCTGTGCATGAAAATAGTCCAGTGTTTCAACAGGCATGGTCTCTAAAATACCATTCTCCAGTTTGACATATCGTACGCCCGTCTCCGTTGCTATAAAGAAATGGTGCTCATCTACTTGTTCTATTGCCGTAATACTACTATGCAATACATTGGGAAATCGAACTATATGAGCATCTTTAATATTATACAGCAATACAGTATCTTTACGACATATCCAGATATTATCATTGCGATCCAGATAACCACAACTTATTGCTTCAGAGGTATCCGGTAATTTATATACCATTTTGAAATCGTCTCTGTCGGCTTCGTATTGAAAGACTCGTCCTTGTTTGCCAACCACCCATATACCGATATGTGGTTCTGTATATAACCATCCCAAACGTATGGGAGCATCCAAAATAGTGCCTTCTTTATTTAATTTATAGTGTTTTATATCTTTACCGTTGTATCGGTCCATCCCTTCATTTGTAAGAAACCACATATAGCCCTGAGCATCTTTCTGAATATTGAATATCCGGCGATTGCTCAAGCCATCTTCTATTCCTATATATTTGTATGTTTGTGCTGTAACCCAAACAGGAAAAAAGAGAAGAATATATACAATGTATTTCATATAAATAGTTGTTTTTTAAACTACTTCTAACGATCATATAAACATAACAGTTAACGAAACTAGACAAAAACAATGACAAATGCAAAGAAATAGGAGAGATTCTACAAGAAAACATCTATTTAGAAACATTTTTATTTCCAAAGTTGATTATTTACTTTGCGAAGTTGATTTATCTGAAAGTGTTCTTTTGCTATATGTTATAATTAGCGCATGTTTTGTTTTTGTTAATTTAACTAATCAGATTTGATTCCAGTTTCTTCTTATAGACCCATATACTTATTGTAAAATAAATAAGTGCCTGTATCCAGAGAGTTATATATTCCGGTCTGATATCAGCCATACTGGCTCCCATAGAATTCAGTTTCACAAAAGCGAGTGTGCCTGGTGCAGCTGGGAAAATGTAATGGACTACTTTCCAATACCAGGGCATTAGTTCCATTGGATAGGAAACGCCGGAAAGAAAGATTAATCCTACGGAGAAGAAGGCGATCATGAGTAGGGGAGCTTCAGAATCCGTAAAATACCTGGATGCAGCCAATCCCAAGAAAGAAGTTGCCATCAAATATGGAATCAATAATAGTACGATGTACAATCCGTTTCCAATATTGGGGATGCTGAAAAAGTGAGGGAGCAAGCCTAATAGAAAAAAGGCAAAGATGGCATAAAGAGTACAGTATACGGACGTTTTTCCTGCCACTATACGAATAGCAACTCCCCAGCCATACCCCAAAGGAGTATATGCACGGATTCCTTTACTACTGTATTCTTCTCCGGTCACCATACCAATAACCATCAGCAAGGTCTGGAAAATTATAATCATCATGACTGCCGGAATAAGATAGGAACCATATCCTTCGGTATAATTGTAGAGTGCAGTGCCTTCCACATTGATCGGTTTCGCCATAGCTACGGCGAGCAATCCTTGTGGTGGAAGAAACACTGCTTCATCTGGCCGGTATTTATCATTAATAGCCAACATGACACGTGAAGAAGCACCTTGCAAAGCTTCGAAATACAAGAAGGCATCAGTAGTTGCATAAAGGGAAAATACGGCTTCATCTCCCCGGAACACCCGTTCCTCAAAATCATGAGGCAGGTAGAGTATTCCCTGTACTTTGCCTTCTTTCATCCATTCTTTTGCTTCGTGATAGTCCATAGCCTGACTAAAAATCTCTGCTTGGGGAGTAGCATCCAGCCAACGGATAAAATCACGGCTCAATTCACTGTGCGAATTGTCGACTACGGCAACAGGTACATCGGTTACAATATTCGGTGCATACATATAATTGTAGAGCAACCCGTAAACGAAGATTCCTCCCATCAACACCAGTAAAACCGCATAACTGGTACTGATAGCTAGAAATTCACGACGAATGATGAATGACAACTGTTGTAACTTACTTAATGTTTTCATACTTATGACTTTCTATAGCTCGTTTTAAATGAGGAAGCAGCGACAGGGCCAGCAACGGGAAGATACAGAGTATCACAGCCGACGGCCAAAGATGGATAAACCCACCGCCTCCATAGAGCATGGTTTGCATCATTTCCGTAAAATGACGGACAGGGAACAAATTGGAAGCATCCCTCACCAACGGATACATATTGGGAACCGGAAAGGTTACTCCGGACAAAGTAGCCCCCAGAGAACCTACCATAGAAACTACACTTATAACCAACGATATTGCCGGAAACAGCGAGAATAAAAACAGCCCTAAAGCCTGTGTTGCAATGATGAAAAGCACAGTCATGATATTCATTAACCACCAACTCCCCTGAAAAGGAATATGCAAAATACCAAACATGACGTAATTAGCCAACCATCCTATCAGTATATATATAATGGTATAAGGTAATAATTTACCTAAAACAGCTGTCACTATATTGCCTTTTGCAGTCGCCAGCCAATCATCTGCTGTGCGGAACTTGATTTCAATGCCAACCGCATACACGGTAATCAACAGAATCAAAACCTGAAACAGCACAAAGAAAAAGGGCTGACTTAAATATACCGAATAATCCAGACTAGGGTTATATATCGGATGGTTATTAGCTTGTACGGGTAATAAAAAGGTGGTAATCTGATCCTGTTCTACTCCGAGTGCCATCGCTTGCATCACCACAGGAGAAAGAGCCACCGGAGCTAAGGAAGTTTCGAATGCCGCCATCAACTCACCACCTACCGACATTAATGCATAATGATAATAGTAGGAGAGTGTTGCATTCTTTCCGGTAATCGCATTCTGTTCAAATTGGGGAGGTATGGAAAGATATCCATAAATCTCTTTCTTTTGCACAGATTCACGGGCAGCTGCTTCATTTACAAAATGCTTTGTCACTTTAAAAGTTGGTACGGCAGAAATATTCCTGACTATCGTCCGGGAAGTAGCAGTATTATCCTGATCGACAATACCAATAGGAATGTTTTCCATCTGTCCGTTACCAAAGATCGTAGCCATAAAGAAAAGGGTGAACAATGGCAAGACAATGCAGACACCAAAATAAAGGCGCCGTGAAGTCATTCGCCACCACTCTCTGAGCAGTACGGAACGAAAAGGGGAATATGTTTGTGATTCATCCATTCTCTGGTTTATTTGATGTCGATTAATCTAAAGTCAATAACACGGACATGCCGGGACGCAAGTCATCCACCTTTTGGGTTGGACGGGCATGAATCTCAAAGGTACGTAAGTCATAACTTCCGGTCTGCTTGGTTGATTTCCAGGTAGCAAAACTGCCTAGCGGACTAATATAATAGATTTTGAATTCAATATTTTTTTTACCGATAGCGGGCACATCCGCAACAAATGTTTCGTCCATTTTAAATTGCGGCATCAGATCTTCCCGCACGTTAAGAACAACATGTATATCATCCACCACCACCAAATTCATAATGGGAGTTCCCGGTGCAACCAACTCTCCACGTTTAGGGAAGATTGTTGCTATCTGACCGTTTTCCGGAGCGGTCAACCGAGCATCGACCAGCAAAGCCGAGACTTCATCCACTGTGCTTCGAGCAGCATCCACCATGCTGGCAGCAGACGCTTTATCTTCTTTTTGTGCACCATCTACAGCCATCTGATACTGTTCATAGGCAGCACGTTCGGCTGCTACAGCCGCTTTATACATAGCTTCTACTTCATCCTTTCTTTGAGAAGTAATGACACTGTCCTTATATAAAGTAAGAATACGGTTGTAAGTTGTCTGGGCGAGAGTAAGATCGCTCTTCGTTTTATTCCATAATTGCAGTGCAGTAGCCACGATCTGACGACGGGTTCCGGCATCTATTTTCTTGTTCTGTTGTACTGCCACCTGTTCCAAGGCATTCACTTGTTGATACTTGGCATGTACTTCAGGGCTATTAATGACGACAAGAGTATCTCCCCGGTGTACCCAGTCTCCCTCCTGAACGAAGAAAGTGTCGATACGGCCGGGAAGTTTCCCACTGATACGGATTTCTGTTGCTTCAGCTTGTCCTTGCAAGACCAGCGGCTGTTTATGCATTAATATAACTCCCAAGCCGGTGAAAATACCGACAGCCAGAAGAATGATGACAAAAGCCCATGATAGGGTTTTACTAGTTGGTTTCATTGTTTGTTACGGTTTAGGTTGATAGTTTGCAAATTGTTCCGGTGTGCCACAAAGCGAGAGTAGATTCATTAGTGCCACATCATATTCATAATATGCTGCCAGGCGAGCCACTTTTACACTGGCAAGCATGGTTTCAGCATCAATAACTTCGGTAGAAGTTGCCATCCCTTCTGTAAATGATTTCTTTCGGATGCGTACCAATTCTTCACTTAAAGCAATCGTTGCATTTAAAGCTTTTACATTATCCTGTGCCTTTTCCAGCTGCGTATAAAGCTTATCTACCCCAACAGCCAGATCATCACGGGCCTTCATCTGGCCTAAAGCCAGAGTTTGTTCCGTTAATTTTGATTGCCGCACTCTTTTTTCACGATCCAGTCCGTCAAAGAGGTTCCATGTAAAACCAATGCCTACCATGGTACGCGGTAATAAATTACTCTGAATACCATGCGAATACAAGGTCTGTTTTCCAAAAAGGGCTATATTCGGCAAATAGCCGCTTTGAGCAATCCGCACTTCTTGTTTGGCAATATGCTGCTGCAGCTGTAATTGGTTGAGTGTATAGTTCCCACTGTTTACTGAAAGATCAAATAGCATTTTAGGTGGCAATGAATCATTCATAAAAAGGGGAGAGGTAGGAATGATATTGGCATCTGCATCCTTTTTATTCAGCAAAACCTTTAAGGCACTTTGCACTACTGTTTCTTCTTTTCGCGCAGCTTCCAATGCACGTTTGGCTTCATCCATATTTACCTGGGCAAAAAGCCTTCCTGCTTTGTCAATCATTCCTGCTGCCTCTAACTTCAAGGCATTTTCATAATGTTTCTTCAATCCGTTGTAGGTTTCTTCACGAACCGTCACAATTTGTTGTGCCAGTCGAAGCCCGTAATAGCTTTCAACCAATAAACTTTGCTGATTGGCCGATACCTGTGCCCGACTTTCCCGTGCCAGATCAACCATCGTTCTTCCGATGTTGGTGGCATGAAAACGCTTACCACCGGAAAAGAGTACCCACTCGGCTGATAAATCAACAGTTGTCAAATTTCTTGGAGTCAAAGGAAATATAAGGGTATTTGCCCCAATTTGATCCAGTATAGACGAAATGATCTGGTCATCCGGAATAATGGAATGTACAAAGTCTTTAGCCGGATCGGTAAACTGCGATAAAGGCTGTTTAACTTCGATCTTCTCCGACATGTGTACAAACGCACCTGTAGACTGAAGACTGGGATACCAAAAGCATTCAACTTATCACGTTCAGCCTTCGCAATCTCAATACTCTTATCCGCTATTTTCAGACTCTGATTTCCTTGATTCAACAGATGCAGTGATTCTTCGAAACTTAATGGTATCTGTGCATCTATCTGACCGATGGAAAAATACAAAAGTCAATAGTATACAAAGTCGCTATTTTTTTTCATACTGGTTAGGTTATATCTGAATTTGAGATATTCTAACAGATGAAAAGAGAGGTTTGTTCACGCTCTTTCGGTTCCAGTCCTTTTTTCATCAAAACAAAAGAGTAAAAGCAACTTTGATATTACTTTTTTCTTTCATTAAAATTTCTGTGATTTTATTTGAGATATAAAAATTATGTTTACCTTTGCATCACCGTTTCATAAGGCTTTTAAGTCGGGAAACACAATAAATATGCGGTAATAGCTCAGTTGGTAGAGCACTAGCTTCCCAAGCTGGGGGTCGCGAGTTCGAGCCTCGTTTACCGCTCATTTGAAAATCAGGCAGTTATCTTAAAATGACTACCTGATTTTTGTTTATAGAATAAGACGTTAAACGGTGGTTGAACTGACTAAAGTTCAACCAAGAGTTCAACCAAAATTTGTCATGAATGCAACTATTAACGTCGTATGTTGTAAGTGGAAGACGCTTGCAAATGGAGAAGTACCATTAATGTTACGTATCTGTAAAGATAGTAAGAAGAAGTATCAGAGTTTGGGAATTTCTATTCCTGTTAAGTATTGGGACTTTACTAGAAATAGGCTTAAACCTAGTTGCCCAAATAGAGAATACATTCAAAAGATAATCCTCAATAAGCAGGCAGAACTTCAGCAACGAATGTTAGAATTAAAATCAGATGACAGGGAGTATACCGCCAATATGCTTCTTCTCAATGATACAGATAAGACAGTTAAACATAAGACAGTTGGTGAGTTCTATCAGGATTTAATAAAACAATATGCAAATGAGAGTAAATGTGGCAATAGACTCATTTATAAATCTTCATATAATTCTCTTTATACCTTCACTAAAGGTAATTTAGATATTCCATTCAGCGCAATTAACCCTTCATGGCTTTGTAATTATGAGAAATGGTTACGTTCTAAAGGTAACAAAGAGACAACTATGAGTTTGATGTTACGTACTTTACGTAGTACATATAATAAAGCTATTGAGAATAAATATGCACGTAAATCAGACTATCCATTCAATGAATACAAGATTGGTAAATTTGATGTCAGCACAGAGAAGAGGGCTATAGCCAAAGCTGATATAATGAAGCTGACAGCCGATATATCTTCTGTTGGTAAGCGACAATACGTACAATTAAGTAAGGATATATTCATGTTTAGTTATTTATGTGGTGGAATCAATTTTACTGATATTGCCAATTTAACAAGTAAGAACATTGTTGACGGCAAAAGGTTACATTATATACGGCAGAAGACAGGTAAGCTTATTAAGTTGGGATTATCTGACGCAGCTTTAAGAATAATTGAACGGTATGCCCCTGATAGTCATGGATATTTATTTCCCATTCTAAATGTAGAGGTACATAAGACAGCATTGCAGAAACAGAATAGAATCCATAAGATATTAAGTAAGGTTAACAGTAATCTTAAATTAATAGCTACACAATCAGGACTTGATATTAACTTAACTACTTATGTAGCTCGTCACTCGTTTGCGACTGTATTGAAGAAATCAGGAGTAAATATTGCATTAATAAGTGAAGCGTTAGGACATTCTGATTTAGCAACAACACAAATATACCTTGATAGTTTCGATAACGAACAGATAGATGATGCAATGAAGAACTTATTATAGTACCTTCAATTAATCCCACTTGTAATTATTGCAGGTGGGATTTTATTTATATATTTGCCCTATAAGGAGATAAAGCCATGATTAAAGTAACATACGAAGACCAATTAAACATATCTACCGACCTTATAGAGTATTTATTAGCTCTCATCAAGATTACCAATAAAGGTTCTGCCTTATTACAGGAACAAGTTGATTATTCAACAGTCTCACAAACAATTGAAGCAATAAGAGAGAATATTTGTGAATGTGCTCAAAAATACCGAATTGTAAAGGAATTGAATCCTGACATCTTTAAGAATCTACTCAACTGTTATGACCTTCCCGTTTGTGACCACAAACTAATTCAACTATGTGATTTACTGCTACTCTTCAAGAGAGCGGAAAGTGTTAAGTTTGTGTTAGAAACGAATGACCGTCAAACCTTAAAGGCTGATGAGAAGAGCTTCATTGAGAACGTCATACAAGAGAAACTGTTTCAGTATCTAAAAGAGAAACGTAAGTTAGAAGAGTACACCTCTTTTATTATGTGGACTTCCCCAACTCCTCCTAATAGCTTTATCTATAAAAAGGATAAGAATATCTATACCTATGCTGCTAATAACCCGCAACCTGTCTCCATTAACAAGAGTAATCTTCAACAGATAAGAGACAAGGAAATGATGATACTTGAAGATAACTCCATTGCCGTAGTCAATCATTTATATCAAAGATTGATACAGAGGGGATTCGTCAAACCACTTCCTTCACGTACTCAAGTAGGGACAAAACCTGCCTGCTTTATCTATGACACCCTCATGTTCTTAGGGTATTTCTCCAATGATTATTCCAGTTATGAGAATCAATATCGAATCAACAAGGCTAAGAGAGACCGTATAAAGGAACTAATAAGACCCAACAAATAAGATAATACACCCTGTTTAAATTGGGGGAAATTAATTCATAATCCAAATGAATCACCCCAATCTCTCCGCCCTTATATTCAGCTTTCTACCGATATTTGCATCGTAATTCAGAGACAAGCGGTGCACCACTCTCGATTACATTATTTATTAACTTTAATTAAATTAAGCTTTATGGCAACATTTAATTTAAATGGTTTGGGCACGCCTAAAAGTGCAACCTACGATAATGAGAGTGCGTATAGAGAATTACTCTCAAGAGTGAATAACGGTGAATCCATTGTGGTTAGTGTCTACACGGACAAAGACAATTATCCGGCATTCGGCATCGAAACCAAGAAAGTAGCCCGTTTCAAGGTTAGAGTGAATCAGTCTCTTCTTAGTCTGCTTGTTGGCTACCTTAATAATAGTACAGTAAATGAGGACACGGTAAGAGCAAATGAGGTAGAGCCTAATGAAGAGGGCCAGGACTTCACAACTGACCTGTTCAAACTTCTGATTGATGAAGGATTCACACCCCAAATCGCTCCACTGTTCCGAACCGTTTACGGTTATGTAAATGCGGTGTTCAACTTCCCTAATGGAAGAATGTACTTCCGCCTTGAACATACCGATGAACTAATGGACTATTTGGCAGATAAGAAACTGCTTTAATCAAACCAAAGGAGAGAGTTTACCGGTAGCTCTCTCCCCTATTTCTCAAACCTGTAATTTTAAAGATATATCATTATGGTAACTAAAGCTATTAAACTATATAAAACTAAAGGCGACAAGATACCCTATTTGACCACTATTCTTGAAGAGATACCGACCGATACGATTTTATGTAAAACTCTGACAGGATTGGGTGCGACTTATGGTGAAATCAAAGCCAAACGCCATTCTATAATAATTCAACCGAACGTATCGACTATCCAATGCAAATGCAATGACCCCAAGCATACTCACGATAATCTGATAGGAGTGATTGATAAGGTTGGAGTAGATGATGTCAAGGAGTACATTCTTGCTTCCAAAGATAAGTACTGCAAATTCCTAGTAACCCCCGAATCATTTCATAAGGTAAAGAAGGCATTTGAAGAACTGGATATGTATATGTACAGTGAATGCTTCATGTTGATAGACGAATCACATAAACTTGTGAAGGATGCGGATTACAGAGAAGGCATTTATCTACCACTGGACGACTTCTTCCAATTCAAAGGTAAAGCACTGGTATCTGCCACACCTCTTGAACTATCAGACCCACGATTCAATGACTTCCAGAGATTAGTAATTGAACCACAGTTCTCCTATGACAAGGATATACACATTCAATACACCAACAACACACTGGAACGATTCAAGGTAACAGTAAGGGATTCAAAGAACGATTGCATCTGCGTATTCCTTAATTCCACAGATACTATCTATGCTCTCATGGAGAAGACAGGCATACTTGAAGAATCAACAGTATTCTGTGCAAACAAGAGTGTTCGAAAACTAAAGTACTCTCTTAACTTCAAGAACGCCTATTCAAGGTTTGAGCCTAAACGGATGAGGAAGTTTAATTTCTTTACAAGTAGGTTTTATGCAGGTATGGATATAGAATTGGAATGTAAACCGGATTTAATCATGCTGTCCGATGTAAATTTAGTTGAACACACTGTATTAGACCCTTATTCTGATATGATACAGATAGTTGGCAGATTCAGAAACGGTGTCAATTACATTACACATATAACTAACACATTCACCGATTATACATATAGAAGTAAGGAGGAAGTATTGCGTGAAGTGGAGATTTATGAAATCAATTATAACTTTATACGAAGAGAACTAGGTAACGCCATTGATAATGGAAGTCAATGTGCATTTCGTACTTTGCTAAAGACCTCTCCATTCAATCAATTCCTAGACAGACACAATAATAAATCCTATTGTGCGGTTGATAACTATGTAGATGAGGTAATGGTAAGAAATATGTATTTAAGTGAAGATACCTTATTTACAACCTATACCGATGAAGTGCTGATGAAGTATTTCTCCGCATTTAGAGCTTCTTATTTATATAAAGCAGGTAATATTGAATGGTTACAACTTCGTAATGCTAATAAGTCTATTGTGTCTAAACGGAAGGTGATAGTTGATATATTGGAGAAGATTCTACCTTATGAAACGGAATCCGATTACGAGTTTAGAAAGGACATTTATAAATCTGACCCTCTGATAGTGGAAGCTGTTGAAATCCTGGGTATCGAAGAAGTACGTAGACTTCGATATATTACAAATGCCTTAAAATTGGAAATTTATAAGGCCAAATGTCAATCACCACAAGTAACAGAATTAATACACGATTACTTCAAAGTTGGCGGTAGATACTTGTTGACCGATATTAAGACTACAATCAAGCGGATTTATGAAGAATGTGGTATCGCCCCACAAGAACGGGTCACAGCACAGACCTTACGTAACTACTTTAACTGTGACCGAGCCACTCCTAAAGGTAAGGAAGGTTTATTAATAGTCAGTGTACTCAATTAATAAGGACTGGGGAAATTTGGCAGATGTCCACTTTATAGACCCTCCTTCAGAAATACCAGTCTCTCGGAATCAACTGTCTTCATGTGTTCATAATGCAATAATAAGTAACTCCAAGCCTTATGGATATGGAGTTATTTGCATTTATAAGCATTTCCGGTATCACCCTCACGCAACAGCTATCTTATCCCCCGAATTCAAAAATATAGGTACTTGAAATTCATACCCCGACCCTTTTCTTGAGGAAGTGTTTCTATTTAGACTTTATGCAGCTATAGAGTGAAATATTTAATTTGTCAGTGAGCGCATCAGATGTATATCGTGCGCTAAGCTTCTGTGAAACTACTAACACCCCCATACCAAATCATTAGGAAAAAGAAAGGATAACATGAATTGCTATTCAGCCCACAAACCTTTTGAACTTCTGAAATGTGCGGACTTATCAATGATTTGTATATGTCTACATATAAAGATGCACAAAGGAAAGTGATAAGAAAGAACTTCATGTCAAGCCCTCATTTTGTCCTTAAATACACTATTTACTAATCTATTATTATGCGTATGGAGAATTTAAAGATTTTATTGACGTTTGGGATAATTCTAATTGTGCCAGTAGTCTTAATGCCACAGTTCTTTATTGGATTATTAATACTGATTGTGGCTTGCTTAGCTTTCAGACAGAGAAATTTCTAATATTAACTTAATAAATTACAGATTATGGAATCAACATTACAGATTATGCCAGTACAAAGAACTAGTAGAAACTTTGGTGAATATGCAGAAGAAGCGGTAATAATTGAAGAGCCAATTATTAAGCAGAAACGACCTCTATTCATTGAAGCCAATACGATTGAAGCCAGTTTGGAGCATCTAAGGAATGATTGTATTATACCCGTATTCGCAAAGGACAACGAAGCTACATTATCTCATGTGGCTTTCATTGAAGCGGTACAGGATGCAACCAATACATTCTTTAGCGGTGAACAAATTGAATCGCCAGATATTCGTGTTTCTCATGTAATCAAGGGTAGGATTCCCGAAGCAATTCATAAGCCAGCCAACCAGTTATTAGAGAGTGACAAGACTATCTACTACGAGAGGTGCGCTTTTGTTATTGAAGTTCCTACTATCTATGAGACAGTACACGGTAACAGGCTAACACTTACTATTGGCGGTGTCAGAGCTTATAACCACACCAATCTTTATTCAAAGAAGGGTGCGGAGCGGTTTAAAGTGTTTATTGGCTTTACTTGTAAGGTTTGCACAAATCTATGTGTATCTACGGACGGTTATCTTAGTTGCTTGGAAGTTACCAATACAAGGGATTTATATCAAGCGGTATTGGAGATGTTCCACAAATACGATGCAGCCAAACACATACATTTGATGCAGTCTTTAGGCAATACCAGTATGACGGAGCATCAGTTCTGCCAACTATTAGGCAGAATGAGACTTTATCAGTCATTACCGCAAGGCTATCAGAAAGATATACCTAAAATGCTGCTTACTGATACACAGGTTAACAATGTGGCTAAAGCATATATCAATGATGAGAACTTTGGCAGCTTGGGGAATGATTTGTCTATGTGGAAGTTCTACAACTTGCTCACAGGTGCAAATAAGAGTAGCTATATAGATTCATTCTTGGATAGAGCCTATAATGCTACAGAACTTGCAACGGGTATATGTTCCGCTTTACACGGTGATGACAAATACCAATGGTTTCTTAGTTAGTGGTATTATACAGTATTTAATAGGGGACATCCATATAATAAGGGTGTCCCTTAATTTATTCATTACTTAATTAATAATTAGAGATTTATGTTAGTAGCATTATTCGCTGTTATATTTTGGACTATTATGTTCTTTATTGCATGTGCGGTTTCACCTATTGTATTCTTCTTCATGATTATTTGGACTATATATCAATATTTCAAATTATTATGTTGAGGTAGTATATGAAGTACTAATAAGGGTATCTATATACTATATATAGGTACTCTTTATTAGCTATAGCTAGTAGTATAATATTCACTTTGTTAATTAGTGAATGTTTAGCTAATAATCAGTAAGTTAGATATTCCAGTTTAAAATTAATATTCACTTATATTAGTTTCACTATAAAACAGAACATTATGTCACTTAAATATTCAAGTACAACAGCAGATTATCTGCAATGGAGCGAAGCAATGAACTTAATAAGAAAGTTGGCAAGAGATAATAATTATAAGATGTCACTTCTTATCGCTTTGGGTTGCTTCACAGGTCTAAGAATTTCTGATATTCTTGCCTTAAGGTGGAATCTGATACTAGATGCAGAAGAGTTTACCATTACAGAGATTAAAACAGGGAAGCAAAGGACAATTAGGATTAACATGCAGCTACAACAACATATCAGAGATTGTTATGAGCATATAAATCCAGTTGGCATAAATGCTCCTGTATTGATAAGTCAGAAGGGAACAGTCTACACAGTTCAGAGAATCAATGTCATGTTGAAGGAGATTAAGAAGAAGTACAGGTTGCATATAGGCAATTTCAGTTGTCATTCTCTTAGGAAGACCTTTGGCAGACAGGTCTATAATATGAACAGTGATAATTCAGAGCTTGCACTTGTTAAGCTCATGGAGCTATTCAATCATTCCAGTGTGTCAATTACTAAGAGATACTTGGGATTAAGGCAGGAAGAACTACTTAATACCTATGACTGCCTTAGTTTTTGATTACTGGCGATTGCGCTCACCAATTATTAAGAATGGAGTGGAACAGCCTTTTAAGCCAATAATTCAAGTTGGGAGTAAATTTATAAATTTCTACTTATATAGACCTTTTACAAATTTGCTCCTAACCTTGATTTATGGAGTAGGAATGCCTTTCTGCATTTAATAAACAATAAGTTCTTGCCAATCAAACGTAAATTCGTAACTTTGCAGCAATTCTAACAGCCTAATGCGTTGGGAAGTTGGAAGGACATATTAGTTAACGAAGAGCGTTTAAGATATTATCCTACGTTGAAATCTGGACAATTTCATAAGTCAAGGATAATAGGCAAGAACGCTCACGTCAATGTTATATACCTATCTTATATTGGATAGTCTATATATCGTTTGGCGTGGGCTATTGTTTATTACTTGACTTAGGGCAGTCCAGAGCCTCAACGTAGTAATATTCAATGTTCCCACGCTTCTTTATTGTATAACAGTTAGTTAGGGGACACTGACTATAATACAAGTATATTAAGAAACAGACAGTCTATCTACTTTATCAATCAGTAATTTTATTAAAGAAGTGTGCGACTTTATGTCGTGTTCCTCACACTACTATTAACAATTAAAAGCCTATAGGGAATTAAAGGTGTCTATAAATAATATGAAGAAAGTAATTCTATTTTGTGTAATGATTTTAGTTTCAAGCTTCATATATGCAGATGAGGTTAGAGATGTAAATGGAGAAGCTAGAGGGTTTAGCAACACTAATGTAATTATTAAGATAAAAGTACAAGATAATGGTGCAGTTACTGCAATAGCTCTTTACAATGATTATGCTATACTCAGTAAGGACAAATGGAAGAGTATATATGTACCTATGCGTAAAATTGAAGATGATATAGCTGACCCCAATATTCCTACGGAAACTAAGAATTATCTGTTAAAGGATTATCCTAAGAAGAAGTATTATGGCAATACTAAAATCAATAATAAACCTGTGACGATTATATTCTAATCATAAGTATTGCAGATAATTGTTAACTATTATTGTTTTATATCCGAATGAATTTAATTATATATTAATCAACTAAGGAGGAATTTACAATGAAGAGATTAAATATAAATATACTGTGCCGTTGCGTAGTATTTATACTAATAGCATTATCCAGTTGTAAAGGTAAGTATGATGGAACATACAAAGATGGTGTATTTTATCCTAATGATGAGAAATTAGCTGGAAGTAAAAGGGTAACGAAGTCAGATGGGCATGATTACATTATATTTTACAATAGAGATGGTACACAACAAGATGGAGAAGGTATGCACTGTATAGATTGTCCTAAATGTAAACAGAGAGAGGAGGAGGGATATTACAAACATAAATTTATTCTGAAAGATGGGAAACCGGTTCATGACCCTAATTGTTCAGTATGTAAAGAATGGAACAAGTAATATTAAATTGGTTTGAAATGATGAAGAACAAACTTATTGCATTAATAATATTGTTCATTCAAGTTTCTTGCCAACCAATAGCAGAGCATATATCCAGTATAGACAGTACATTACAGACCAGTGCTACTGTCATACTGGAAAGCAAGCTGTCTGAACTTAATGCCCAATCTGGGCAGGTAATTGTTATGGAAGTCCAGACTGGGCAGATAAAGGCTCTGGTTGGACTTGAAAGGAAAGACAGCGCAGACTACCAACCATGCGAGAACTTCTCTGTACAACAGCCTACTGGCTTGATGCAGGGTGTCTCGCTATTGGCTGCACTGGAGACTGGGAAGGTGAAAGTGAGTGATAGGGTGAATGTAGGCAATGGCATTTATGTCTGTAAGGGAGATACAGTTTTCGACCATAACTGGCATAGAGGCGGCTATGGTGAAATTACGGTAAAGCAAGGACTGGCTAGTGGTTCAAACATTGCTATAGTCAAGACTATGGAGAATGCTTTTGGTAACAATGTACAAGCATACTTCAATCGGTTGAATAATATGAGTTATGGTAAACCAGACAGCATCGCAGGAATAGCCAATCTAAAACCTGCATACTTTATTACTCCTAAAGATAGCGGTTGGAGTGATACAACCTTGGCGTGGTTTTGTGTTGGATATAATCAGACTATTACTCCCATACAAACTCTAACCCTTTATAATGCTATTGCTAATAGTGGAAAGATGGTACAGCCTCAGCTTTACAAAGACGGTACCATAGTTATCAATCCCCAGATAGCAAGTAGGGTTAGTATTGACAGCTTGAAACTGGCACTGGCATATAATGTTACAGACGGACTGGGGCAACCTGCCAAGTCAGATAAGACTACCGTAGCAGGAAAACAAGGCACTATCATAGTCTCTACAGATGATGGCAGTACAATGTATGCAGTGGAGTTCTGCGGCTACTTTCCTATTGACAATCCCAAGTATAGTATTATTGTTTCCATTAACAAGACTGGTTTGCCTGCTAGTGGTGGGTTGATGGCAGGTGATGTGTTTAGGCAAATTGTTGAGTTGCTATTTCCTTAAATCATATTTGTTGCTATTGATGTAAATGTTCAACCTTTCTAAGATAGAAATACTAATATAATACCCTTATGTCAGAAAGGTTGAATGTTTACAAGAGAAGAATTAAGAAAGCCCAGCAAGGCATAAAGTTTGTAAGCTATAATGTAGTGGAAGACCCAGTAATAGACTACACTGACATTACTAATCCTATCAATCCATTCAGTGAGTATTACATACCTACTACATATAATACAGAGCAGGCATTAGTAGTACCAGAAAGAGAAGACAGCAAGTCTGATACAGTAGAAGAAACTCCAGTAGTAGCTAGTAAGCCTATAGCAGAGCCAGTAGTTAATAAGCCAGTAGCTAATAAAGCAGTAGTTGATACTGCCAACTCAACTTGGAGTAGTCCTTATAAGGACAGAAGTAAATGGATAGCTGACCTTACTAATGCTTATAAGAGAGCAGGTATCACTAATGATAATGCAATTAGAATGCTGGTATCACAAGATGCTTTAGAAAGTGCTTGGGGACGTTCTGCACAAGGTAAATTCAATTTCGGTAATCTGACTACTGGAGCTAAATGGAAAGGTGATTATGTGACTGGTAATGATAAGAATGCTAAAGGTGAAGCCATTAAGCAGAAATTTAGGTCTTATAACTCTATGGATGAGTATGCAGCAGATAAGGTACAGTTCTTAAAAAGACTATATGACTTTGAGGAGAACGATGATATTAATAAGTTTGTAGCTAAGCTTACTGGTTCTAATAAAGGTAAGAGAAGATATGCAGAAGCTAGGAATTATGCTGATACATTGAAGAAGGTATATAATAGCTACAGAAGTGGTGGAATTATTAAATATCAAAATCCAGCTCAACCTATTAAATATATGGGAGGTTATGATAAGAGAGGTAATATGGTATTGCCAGTTACTAATGAGAATGGTATGAATAATGTAACTCTGCCAGAAGTAACAGTTACTCCTAGAAATATTAATCTGGCTGGTGCTGTAGATAGAGGTAGGAGAGAAGCTGCACCTTATATTAGTACATTATTAGCAGGTACAATGTTTGGGCCTCTTCCAGTATTGAGTGAAGCTATAGGTAGTACAACAGTTGATGAAGCTACTAGGGAACTTAGTAAAGGTAAATATAATACATGGGGAGACATGATGACTAATGCTGGAATGAATCCCGTCCTTGCAGAATTTACTAATCCTGGTTCATATATAGGACTGCATGGTTTTAATAAGTTTGGGCCTAGACTTAAACCAGTGGAGGATTTAGCAGCTAGTGGTAACAAATGGGCTAGAGCTAGAGTAATTAGTAAGACTATAAACAAAGGAACTCCTTCAGTTGAACCATTACCTAATAATGTAGGTTGGGGGCCTAGGCAGTCCATACATGTAGTACATGATAAGAATAGTGCTAGATTTCCAAAACTATACTATCCAGAGAGATGGGATGCTATTTATGAAGGTGCTCCCGAAGCTGGTATATGGTATCAAGGTAAATTTGGCAATCCAAGAACAGCAGCTAATCATTCTATACCAGGTAAGGCAGAGAAAGCAGCTAAGGCTAGAGAGGGATTTGCCAAGAGACCTTACAGAGTAGAAGGTGACTTAGAATTAGAGAGACCAATAGTTACTGTAGGTGATGTACCTAATAGAGCAGCATTAGAACGAGCAGCAGATAAGATGAATGCAGATGGTGTAGTATTTAATAATGTATATGATAATGGATATTCCAATAACCAAGTAATCTTTAGCTTTAGAGATAACTTGAAGAATGGTAGGCTGTTTAAGAAAGAACCTAATACGCTGGCCTCTAATAAATATCCCGCTAAGAATTTAGAGGTTAATCTTAATCCAGATAGAAGTTGGAATATGGATAAGATATATAGTGATGTAGATAAGGGAACTAAGGAAGCTATAGATTTCTTGGAATCAGATATTAAGAAGGAGACTGATTTATATAATAAGAAACTAGCACAGAGGTTGGGATATAAACATTTCACTCCTTATTCTAAGGGAGCGGAAAGGGCTAGGGTAAAGGTTACTCCCGATTACGAAACAATTACTTATCCTAATGGAGAATATGCAGGCAGGGTAGCATTCGATGCGGACCCTTCTAAAGACATACTACAATATAATAAGCATTATAACTTACATCCAACTGCCTTTCATGAGAACTTACATAGAGGATATTATGGAATGGTTTCACAAGATAGAAAGCCTATAGACTTTCCTATTACAGAGCATTCAAATATGGTGCATGATACTATGGATTTCTATGACTTTAAGACTAAGAAGTTGCTAGTTCCAGAGGAAGAGGCTACAGACTCTGGCATGTATAACTACTTACTAGAAAAAGGAGAAGCAGCAGCTAATACAATGGAACTAGGTAAGAGATTGGGATTAAAACCAGGACAAGAATATCCAGGAAGAAAGGCTTTGGAGCAAATGCTTAAAGAGTTCTCCGAATCTGGTAATGAACATTCTCACATGCCTAGCTATTTAAATATGAAGCATCCTAAGAGAGTATGGAACGCATTAACAGGGAGATATTTTATATATCCAGTAGCTGGAACAATAGGAGGAATAAATTATGATAGAAATGAGTAGTAGTGAGTATGATGAACTGCTTAACGACCTTTATGCTAAGGTTGAAGCAGGAGAGATAACTGAAGAAGAAGCTTGTAAGAAGATGTGGAGTGTAGATAAGATATGGATGGCCCCAGACATTCGTATACCGCACGATATACCAGATGATTATATACTACCAAATAACAATACTTAACACATCTCATTAGTTTAACTACTTACCAATTAGTAACTTTACATCATAAAACAAAGCCAGACTGCTTCGGACAATCTGGCTTTGAACTTATCTACGTGGCAAGCTTCTCCAGTGACTATGAACGAATTGGGTTCCTTCATAGCGATAGTAGGAGTTCACGAAGACAGTTTTTACCTTAGATGAGTTGTTAGTTCTCATAACCTATCCTCCAATTAAGGGTTATTAGATAACTAATCTGCCATGAAGTAGCTCTTAATTCTCTTACGAGATGAGGATAGCTACTCTGGCAGCAAAGATACTAATTATTAGCAATATCAGAATTGATAGAATGAAATTTACTACATTCCTAAAGCAAATGTTTACCTCACACTCTGGAATTAGTAGTAAGAGAGTATGTGGGGTAATAGGATGGTTTGTAGCAGTAATAGTATTAATTTATTGTACTGTTATGTGTGTACAAGCTCCACTGATGATAGATACCTTTCTATTATGTGTGATGGGATTATTAGGAATTGATAGTGTAACTGGTATATGGAAGAAAGGATTTATACATAAGGATGAAGATAAGAAAGAATAAATAAAGCCCAGCCTAGCAATTAAGCTAAGTTGGGCTTTTATTGTTATAATTATTGCTATGTTTATTGAGAATGTTACATACAATTATTTACTGGCACTAGATATAAATGTGCCAGAGTCATATGGACTAATACGACCTTTTAGAGAGGATATTTCAATTATAAGCCCCCTATTACAGAAATGTTGAATTAAACTTTACTGTTATTTCCGTTATAAATAAGAATTAATTATCTTTGTAATCCAATGGAGGTATATTATGAGGCTTATAGAGAACAATATTCAGAAGATTATTACTTTATGCAAGAAGCATAAGGTTAATAAATTGTTTGTATTTGGCTATATCCTTACTTCCCGTTTTAACGATAATAGTGATATTGATTTAGTGGTTGACTTCAAGAAGGAAGAAGCTAATGATTACTTCAATAATTACTTTGATTTCAAATATTCTTTAGAGGGTTTATTGGGTAGGGAAATTGACCTACTGGAAGAACAGACTATTAAGAACCCGTATCTAAAGAGAAGCATAGATACAGCTAAGACTTTGATATATGGATAATTCAATAAAGAAACATCTTTAAGATATTCTTACTGCCATTGAAGAGATTGACAGCTTGTCTGCTGATATACTTTGGAGCATGGTTATTAATCATTTACCAAAGTTGAGAAGTGAAGTGATAATATTATTAAATACATAATGAGATTGTAAACTTATTTATTAACTAATCTTGATTTAATACTTTAGTTAAACCAATAGTTAAACCAAATATTAAGTATTAGTAAGTAGCATTAGATAAATTATTGATTTATAGATTAATATAAGCTCGAATGGTGGCCCGGCGAGAAGGACTTAAAATCCTTTGGCCATTGCGGCTGTGCGGGTTCAAGTCCCGCTTCGAGTACTCGATTAAGCTCTGTGAATCATTGATTTGCAGAGCTTTTTCTTTATAAGCTCTTGATATGAAAGACCGTTTCCCTATAGCGAACAAAGTGTTTCCCTTAATAGAACAAGTTGTTTCATTATGGCGAACACTTTGTTTCCCTTAACAGAACATTTCGTTTCATCATATGAAAACAGACTGTTTTTCCTTATTGGAACAAACTGTTTCTCTATACTTGAACAAAGTGTTCATCTCTGTGAACTAACAAACTAACTATAATACTATAGTAGATGATATGCGCGTGGCACTTGGTAATATGTGCTTGCAGATGAAATAAAAGAATCTATATAAATAGCCTCCTCTTTATTGTTCAGAACAGCTTGGGGCGTTTGTTATTGAACCGATAGCCGATACCCAACATCAGATAATTGGGCTCATGAAATTCCCGGAGGTTATATCCTATATGGAGATACGAATTGCGTGTTACGTCTATTTTCAGGGCAAGAATCTGATAGAAAGACTTCATGTCACCGCCGCCGTGCAGAACATTGGCTCCCAGACCGATACCTACCGTGAAGTAAGGCATGACAAATTCTCCGCGGGCAGATAAGCCCAATGCCATCTGCTTCTTGGCGGGCGGAGTATAGAAGCCGTTCTCTTCTTCGTACGATTCTTTCATGTTCGCACTGTGGTCGTATACGCCGTCCAGCGCCACACCGGCACGGAATTTATAGCCGAAGTTGTACATGGGTGCAAAGCTGAAACCGAACACGTTGTAAGTGCCGGGTGCGGGTACCTGGCCACTACTGCCCTCATGGGCCACTGCTTTCTTTCGCCAGGAGCCGAACAAAGTCAGGTCGTAGCTGACGTGGCGGGGGAATGGAGGAACGATAGGGCGTTGCCATGATTGGGCGAGCTCATCCGCTCTGCGGTTAAAGTTATATACCAACCCCACTTTGCAGTCCACCGTGTTCAGACCGGAGTTGGGATATTGGGTATTTCCGTTGGAAAAGTGGCTTCCGGTAGTTCCTATCATCAGGTCGAACTTGGGGGAGAGTGCCCACTTTAAGTAGAGGTTCACATTGAGATAGGCATTCACTTTCGAGCCGATAATCTGGTTCTCCGGGTTGTCATATTCATCGTAGGGTTTCCAGCCGAACGATGCGCCGAAGTTCCATTCATAGTTCAAGGATATGCGGGGGCTGAATTGGGCGATGCGTCCCCCTTGAAACAGATAGACCGCCAGCGGGTTGCCCAGCTCTTCCGGATTGCCGAAGTTGAAATAGCCGACTCCAATCCCTTGATAGGCTCCTATATAAGCCTGGTCGGCAACGGTGTGGGGACGGAGCTGGAAGGAGTATTTCAGATGGCCGGCATAGGCATTTTTCATGGGCTTGTATTGGTGGTTGGAGTACTCCAGAAAAGGGCTGGTCTGAAAAATATAGCCAGCACGCCCTTCTACGCCTAATCTGTGGATGAAGCGCTGTGAGAAAGGGAGTGTATCCCGCTTGTATTCCGAATGACTATCGGATGTCCATTGTTGGGCGTATATTGTATCAGACAAGAAAAGTACCGCTCCTAAGAAAGCCAGTATTTTCCATATCTGCGTTCTATTTTTCATATGCCGTGTCGGTCTTTCTTGTTTATAAATGTTCCAAGTGAAGTTTAATTTCGTGCAAATATAGTTCTTTTCTCCTTTTGGTATTCACAATGAGACAACTATTTGTAAAAAGAGGGGGTAAAACGGAAATCGTCAATAGAATGGCCGACTTCGGTTTTATCCCCTCCTTATTCATTCACCCGGATGTTGTCTTATGATTCAGATACTGGGTGGCGAGTATTATTTCCGGTCGTTCTCCCGGATTTCCACACGGCGGATTTTCCCGCTGATGGTTTTGGGGAGCTCATCAACAAATTCGATGACACGCGGGTATTTGTAGGGAGCCGTCACTTTCTTCACATGGTTCTGCAACTCCTTGACAAGCTCTTCTTCGGCGCGTGCCTTGTACTCTTTTGCCAACACAATCGTAGCTTTTACCACTTGGCCGCGGATTTCATCGGGCACACCGGTAATGGCACATTCCACTACGGCTGGGTGGGTCATCAATGCACTTTCCACTTCGAACGGGCCGATGCGATAACCGCTACTTTTGATAACGTCGTCGGCGCGGCCCACGAACCAGAGGTAGCCGTCTTCGTCCTTCCAGGCTACGTCTCCCGTGTAGTAAATGCCGTTGTTCCATGCCTCGTGGGTACGGTTGGCATCGCGGTAGTATTCCTTGAACAATCCCAGCGGTTTGCCTTTGTCGGTACGGATTACAATCTGTCCCTGCTCACCGGCTTCCACAGAACGGCCGTCGTTGTCTATCAGGTCTACGTCGTATTGCGGATTGGGCAATCCCATGCTGCCGGGTTTCGGTTCCATCCAGGGCATGGTGGCGACGGTGAGGGTCGTTTCGGTCTGTCCGAAACCCTCCATCAACTTGATGCCCGTCAGTTTCTTGAAGGTCTCGAATACAGCGGGGTTCAAGGCTTCTCCGGCGATGGTGCAGTATTCCAGGCTGGATAGGTCGTACTTCGTAAGGTCTTCGTGAATGAGGAACCGGAAGATGGTGGGCGGTGCACAAAGCGACGTGACGTGATAATCCTGTATCTTCTCCAGTATGGCTGCGGGAGTGAACTTCTCGTGGTCGTATACAAATACGTTGGCACCGGCAATCCATTGTCCGTAGAGCTTGCCCCACACGGCTTTTCCCCAACCGGTGTCGGCAATGGTGAGGTGTAGGCTGCTCTCTTTCAGGTTGTGCCAGAAGCTGCCGGTGACGATATGTCCCAACGGATAGGTGAAGTCGTGGGCCACCATTTTGGGCTCTCCGGTAGTACCGCTGGTGAAGTACATCAGGGAGATGTCATCGTTCGTGTTCGGATGTTCCGGTTTCACGAAAGGAGCGGCGGCCTCGATACCTTTGTGGAAGTCTTCGAATCCTTCGGGAGCTTCCGGCCCGACGCTTACGAGGCGTTTCACAGAAGGAGACTCTGGCATAGCTGCCGTGATATGGTCGGTGATGACGCTTTCGCCGGCACAGACTATCATCTTGATGTCTGCGGCGTTGCAACGGTATACGATGTCTTTCTTCGTCAGCAGGTGGGTGGCGGGAATCACCACTGCACCGAGTTTGTGCAGTGCCACAATGCTGAACCAGAATTCATAACGGCGTTTCAGTATCAGCATCACCATGTCTCCGTGCCCGATGCCGAGGCTTTGGAAATAGGAAGCCGTCATGTCTGTGTACCGTTTCATGTCGGCAAAGGTAAACTGCCGGCATTCGCCCTGGTCATTGGTCCACAACAGTGCGGGTTTGTCGGGCTGCTCGGCTGCCCAGGCATCCACTACGTCGTAGCCGAAGTTGAAATTCTCCGGTACGTTTATCTTCAAGTTCTTGATGAAGTCCTCCTGTGAGGTGAAGGATGTTTGAGATAAAAATCTTTCTACCATAACTTTATTACATGATTACTGCCAGGAATTTTACAGTCTTTCCGTCAAGCGCCTTCATGCCGTGCGGCAGTTTGGAGTTGAAGTATAGACTGTCTCCTTCGTTTAAGATTAAGTCTTTGCCGTCGATGCTGACCATCATACGGCCTTCCAGTACGAGGTTGAACTCCTGACCGGTATGGCTGTTGTAATGTATCGGCTCGCTGTCCGGTTTCGGTTCTACGGTCACGATGAACGGGTCTGCCGTGCGGTTGATGAAACCGGCTGCCAGCGATTGGTATTTATATGCCTTGGTACGTTCTATACTGGTTCCTTTTCCGGCACGTGTCAGGAAGTAGGAGCTCATTTTGGGCTCTTGCCCAAACATCAGTGCGTCCAGTGATATGCCGTAGTGCCGTGCTATCTTCTGCAGCATGCTGACCGAGATGTCGAATTCTCCGGTTTCGGCCAGACGGTACTCTTCTGCAGAGATGTCGCAGTCGCGGGCGATATCGTCGGCAGTCAGTTCCAATACGTCACGCAGTCCGCGCAGGCGTTCGGCTATTTGTCTGATTTGTTCGTCCATAATTATATTTTTTTAATGGGTTGTTATTAAAGTGTGGCAATGTGCCAATAGGCTGCACAATGTTTAATTATACCGTAGCTCATAGGCATATCGGGACATCGTTACATTAGCACATTAAATATCATTTACTCGCTTTGATGGCTTTAATCACAGTGGAGGTGAATCCTTCATGTTCCAGCTCGTTGATTCCCTTGATGGTAATTCCTCCGGGGGTACACACCTTGTCAATCTCAACACTGGGGTGCGTGTCGTTGTTCAGAATCAGCTCGGCTGCCCCTTTCACGGATTGTGCCACCATGCGCATGCCGTCTTTGGGATAGATACCCATTTCAACGCCGGCCTGCATGGCTGCCTGGATATACTTAAGCACGTAGGCGATGCCGCAGGAAGTCATGGCAGTGGTTGCCGCAATCTTTTCTTCGGGAATGAGCATGGCGAGTCCCATCTGGTTGAAAATGTCCAGCATCAGTTGCTCCTGCTCCTTGGTGGCATTGCGGCTGGCGATGAGTGTCATGCTTTCCATCTCGCTGATGGCGGTATTGGGAATAAGACGGAACATGGTCATTTCTTTGTCTGCTACATAGTGTGTCAGCTCTTCAAAAGGAATGCCGGCTGCAACGGATATAAGAATCTCTGTGCCTTTTAGTTCCAGTTCCTTTATCACTGGCTCCATCAGCCATGGCTTCACGGCAAAGATTATCATATCTGCACCGGCTGCCGCTTCCTGGTTGTCATTGGTCACTTGCAATGCGGGGAATTCTGCCTTCAGCTTGTCCAGCTTGCCCTGGGTGGGGTTGGAGACAATGATGTTACCGGCAGGGATGATTGTTCCTTTTGCCAGCCCTCGGGCAATGGCTCCCCCCATATTTCCTGCACCGATAATTGCTGTTTTCATATCTTTTTGTTGTTAAAAGAGTTGTTTTGCTGGCAAAGGTAGATAAATTTTCTACAAAAAACGACCGAGAGAGAAAGGTATTCTGCTTTTCGGTCGTTTCTTTTGCTGGCTGATTATTTGTGTCAAATATTAAAGTACTTTCTTGAAGCGTTCCAAGAATTCCTTTGCTTCATCCATGCCGAGGCACAGAGGCGGCAGCAGGCGAAGTACATTCGTACCGCTTACACCGGTGAATACATGCTGCTCTTTCAGTAGTCTTAGGCGCAGTTCCTTGATGGGTTCTTCAAATTCCAGCCCTATCATGAGTCCGCGTCCGCGAACGTCCTTGATTTGAGGGAATTTCTTTAGTTCCGTTATCAGGAAGTTGCCGACTTGGGCTGCATTCTCTATCAGGTTTTCCTGCTCTATCACATCCAGCACGGCAAGGGCGGCACTGCAAGCTAGGTGGTTTCCACCGAAAGTGGTTCCAAGTTGCCCGTATACTGGTGTAAACATTGGGCTGATGAGTACGCCTGCCATCGGGAAACCATTGCCGATGCCTTTTGCCACGGTGATGATGTCGGCTTTGATGCCGTTGTACTGATGGGCGAAGAACTTGCCGCTGCGTCCGTAGCCGCTTTGGATTTCATCGAGAATCAAGACCGTGTTGTGTTCCGTACAAGTCTGGCGGAGAGCCTGCATGAATTCGTCTGTCGGCAGTTGGATGCCGCCTACACCTTGTATGCCTTCGATAATCACTGCGCAGACATCTCCTTTGGACAATTCGGCCTTCATGGCTTCGATGTCGTTCAACGGGAGGTAGGTGACGTGCCCGCAGTTGTTGATGGGAGCGATGATTTTAGGATTGTTCGTTACTTCCACCGCCAGTGAGGTACGTCCGTGGAATGCTTTTGAGAAGGATATCACACGGGTACGGCCATTGTAGAAAGAGGCGAGTTTCAAGGCGTTTTCATTGGCTTCGGCACCGCTGTTGATGAGGAAGAATGAGTAGTCGTCATAGCCACAGACTTTTCCCAAGCGTTCTGCCACTTGCTGTTGCAGCTTGTTAATTACTGAGTTTGAGTAGAATCCTAACGTAGCAACTTGATTACTCACCATCTCTACATAATGTGGATGTGCATGTCCGATTGAGATGACTGCATGGCCACCGTAGAGGTCGAGGTATTCGGTACCGTTCTCGTCCCATACATGGCAGCCTTTTCCTTTGACGATGTTGATGTCAAAGAGAGGGTATACGTCGAATAAATTCATTTTTTTTAGAATGCAGAAGGTTTCAACCGTAATCCTACGGTCTCTTCCAGGTTAAACATTAAATTCATGTTATGGACAGCTTGTCCGCTGGCGCCTTTCAGGAGGTTATCAATGCAGGAAATGATAAGCAGTTTGTCGCCATGCTTCTCCAGATGGATGAGGCACTTGTTGGTGTTTACCACTTGCTTCAGGTCGATATTCTTCTCCACGATGTGGGTAAAGGAATCTTTGGCGTAATATTCTTCATACATGCGGACGATTTCTTCCAGGGCCACTTTGGTCTTCACCACAATGGTGGTGAAGATGCCGCGCGGGAAGTCGCCGCGGTAGGGGATGAAGTCAATGTCCGCATCAAAGCTGTTCTGCAGCTGTTTGAGCGATTGCTTGATTTCGGGCACATGCTGGTGCTCGAAAGCTTTGTAGACGCTCATGTTGTTGTTGCGCCAGCTGAAGTGGCTCGTGGCGCCCGGTTTCACACCGGCGCCGGTACTTCCGGTAATGGCGTTCACCATGATATCATCGTTCAGCATCAGATGTTTGGCGAGCGGCAGCAGGCCCAGCTGTATGCAGGTGGCAAAGCAGCCCGGATTGGCTACGTGCTTCGCTTTGCAGGTGGCACGGCGGTTCAGCTCCGGCAGGCCGTAGATGAAGTCGTGTTCGGGAGAGGCTATGCGGTAGTCCATGGAGAGGTCGATGATTCTCAGTTCCTCGGGCACGTTGTGGCTTTCGAGGAACTTCTTCGTGTCACCATGTGCCGTACAGAAAAAGAGTACGTCGATTTCTTCCAGCGGGAGCTGGTCGGTAAATACCAAGTCTGTTTCGCCGTACAGTCCTTCGTGTACGTCGGTAATTTTGTTGCCGGCGTTGCTTGAGCTGTTTATGAAAACGATTTCCGCTTCCGGATGGTTGAGCAGCAAACGTATCAGTTCGCCTGCCGTGTATCCGGCTCCGCCGATGATTCCTACTTTAATCATTTCGATAATATCTATTTGGTTCTTGTGGTATAACAATTAGCATTATAATGTATATGGGTATGCCTGCAAATGCAGTAAAGATCGTGGCGAACGTATAAACGATACGCACCAATGAGACATCGAGTCCGAAAAAGTTTGCCAGTCCTGCACATACGCCTGAAAGCATCCTTCCAGTCCGGGGACGTGTCAGTTTTTGCTTCCTGCCGGTCATTTAGATTTTCTCGTCTTTATGATTTGAATAATAAGCACGCAGTGCTGTGGAGGTTACTTTGATGAAGCCCTTGGCATCTTCTGCCGTCCATCCTTTCTGCATCTCACCGTATTCGCCAAACTTGTTTTTCACAAGGTCATCTTTGCTTTCTACACCTACGGTAGAAAAGCAGAGCGGGTGAAGTTCGAGGATAGCCGTACCGTTTACGTTGCGTTGCGAGGATTCCAGCATGGCTTCGATGTCGCGCATTACTGGTTCCAGATATTGGCTTTCGTGCAGGAACATGCCATACCAGTTGGCTACCTGGTCCTTCCAGTATTGCTGCCATTTGCTCAAAGTGTACTTCTCGAGGAACTTGTGTGCTCCGATAATCAGCATAGGTGCGGCAGCTTCGAAACCTACGCGGCCTTTGATACCGATAATCGTGTCGCCTACGTGCATGTCGCGTCCGATACCGTATGCCGCACCAATCTCTTCTACCTTCTGGATGGCTTTGATGGGGTCGTCGAATGTCTCGTCGTTCACGGCTTTCAGCTCACCTTTTTCAAAAGTGAGGCGCAACTGCTCGCTGCCCTCTTTGGTGCAGTGTTTCAGATAGGCGCTTTCGGGCAACCCTTGCGCGGAATCCAGAATCTCGCCACCACAAATGGAAGTGCCCCACAAACCTACGTTATAGGAATATTTTAGTTTGGTGAAGTCGGCGGCAAAGCCGTGTTTGTTCAGATAATCAATCTCTTCCTGACGGCTCAGTGCCATGTCGCGTGTCAGCGTGATGATTTCCACGCCCGGAGCCATGACGAGGAAAGTCATGTCGAAACGAATCTGGTCGTTACCCGCACCTGTAGAACCGTGGGCGATGGCATCCGCGCCGATTTCGTTGGCATAGCGTGCAATGGCCAATGCTTGGAAGATACGTTCGGAACTTACAGAGATAGGATAGGTGCCGTTACGCAAAACATTGCCGAATACCATGTATTTCAAGCTTTTCTCATAGTATTCCTGCGTCACGTCGAGGGTGACGTATTCTTTGGCGCCCAGCTTGTAGGCATTTTCTTCGTTTGTCTTCAACTGTTCAGCACTGAAACCGCCCGTATTGGCACAAGCTGCATATACTTCGTACCCTTTTTCTTTGGTAAGATACATCACCGTAAACGAGGTATCCAAACCTCCGCTGAATGCGACTACTACTTTCTTCTTCTTTTCCATATCCTTAGTATTTTTATATTTTATCCTCTTCGTGCAGCTTCGGGTCGTAAAGCATTGCTGTGCAAATGCAGAATTTACGGTTCTTAGCTACCAATATATCATGGTTTATACAGCCTTCGCAACCTTTCCAGAACGATTCGTCATCGGTCAGTTCGTTGAAGGTGACGGGCACATATCCCAGCTCGGTATTCATTTTCATGACGGCAGCTCCGCTGGTGAGACTGAAAACTTTAGCATTAGGCCAGCGTAGGCGTGCCAGGCGGAAAGAAGCGGTCTTGATACGTTTTGCCAGCCCCAGTCCCCGATATTTGGGGTGTACTATCAAACCGGAGGTTGCTACATATTGCTTGTTACCCCAGCTCTCTATGTAGGTGAAACCGGCAAAATCATCTCCACACAAGGCTATGATGGCCTTTCCTTCTTTCATTTTAGTAGCTACGTATTCGTGTGTGCGTTCTGCGATGCCCGTTCCGCGTACCTTGGCAGCTTCCCGGATGGTATCCAAAATCTTGTCTACGTAAACTTCATGTGAGGCGTCAGCCACCATCACATCAATTTGTTTCGAATCCATTTCTTATTTAATTTCTTGTTTTTTGTTGTTATCTATCATTTAATGTTCGGGATGATTTGCGATAGGAAGCTGCGTACCTCGTCATGTGACGCTGCTTCGTGCACCACCAGCATGATGGTGTCATCTCCGGCAATGGTACCCAGAATGGCGGGACACTCTCGGTTGTCGATGTCGTAGGCCATGCTGCTGGCATATCCGGGCCGGGTACGGATGACGGCAATATTGCCCGAAAATTGAAGTGAAACGAATCCGCTTGTCATCAGCATTTCACTTGCACTCTGGTCGTTCGAACGTTTATACATGATGTTGTTGGGCAGCACATATACGTATTTACCGTTCATGTTCGCTGCTTTCGCTACTTTCAGCTGTTTCAAGTCGCGTGACAAGGTGGCTTGTGTCAGTTCAAAGCCTTCCTTGCTCAAAGCTTGCAACAGTTCTTCCTGAGAACTGACGTCTTTGCTTGAGATAATCATCTTGATGGCGTCTAACCGATTGGCTTTTTTCTTCATTTTCTGTATAATTATTCTAAGAGTAGTGCAAAAATTAGGGATTATTTCGGAAAGAATATGCAAAAAGGAGAGCTTTTTTTATTCTTTTTATACATCGGGTGTACTGTATATGTTGTTTTTGTTCTCTTTGTTGGAGTCTTGTTTGTTCTTTTACGTTATTGGAGATTGTTTCCGTATGTCTTTGGTAAATGTTGATATAATATAGAATAGATATGCAATTGCCAAATCTGACACCCTTTCAATCAAAAACTGTACAAAAAGTAGGGGGATAATCTCCTATTTTTGTATCGTTGAATAGCAACTAAAACTAATTACCATGAAACAATGCTTTTTTGCGGTCGACTTGGGGGCTACCAGTGGTCGCACAATTCTGGGAACTTTTACTTCGAATGGTTTGGAAATGGAAGAAGTAAACCGTTTCCCAAATCATCTGATTGAAGCTGGCAGACATTTTTACTGGGATATTTATGAACTTTACCGTCATATTATTGAAGGGCTGAGGATTGCCGCCCGTAAAGGTGTAGAAATAACTTCCATCGGTATCGACACTTGGGGAGTAGATTTTGTCTGTGTAGGTAAGGATGGGGGATTTCTTCGCCAGCCGTATTCCTATCGTGACCCTCATACGGTGGGTGCTCCGGAAGCGTTCTTCACACGTATACCTCGTAGCCATGTGTATGGATGGACGGGGATTCAGGTGATGAATTTCAACTCCTTGTTCCAACTTGATACATTACGCCGTAATCATGACAGTGCATTGGCAGCTGCAGATAAATTGCTGTTTATGCCTGATGCTTTGAGCTATATGTTGACCGGTCAGATGGTAACGGAGTATACTATTGCCAGTACGGCACAGTTGGTAAATGCCAATACCTGCAGGCTGGAGGATGCCTTGCTGCAGGAGATTGGACTGACACAAGCTCATTTCGGGCGTTTTGTCTATCCTGGTGAAAAAATAGGGGGCTTGACGGAGGAAGTACAACGAATAACCGGACTTGGCGCTGTCCCCGTGATAGCTGTTGCCGGGCATGATACGGCTTCTGCTGTTGCTGCCGTACCTGCCATGGACCGTAATTTTGCTTATCTAAGTAGTGGTACTTGGTCTCTGATGGGAGTGGAGACGGATGCTCCAGTCATTACTGCTGAAACAGAATCCTTGAATTTTACGAATGAAGGCGGTGTGGAAGGAACCATTCGTTTGTTAAAAAATATTTGTGGTATGTGGCTGCTTGAACGTTGCCGTACCGAATGGGGGGAAATCCCTTATTCCGAACTCATCGTTGAGGCTGGTACTTGTGAACCATTCCGTAGTCTAATTAATCCGGATGATGCTTTGTTTACCAATCCGGCGAATATGGAGCAAGCCATCAAGACCTATTGTTCCGATTATCGTCAGCCTATTCCCATGACACATGGACAGATAGTACGCTGTATCTTTGAGAGTCTTGCTTTGAGATACCGTCAGGTGCTGGATAGCCTGCGAAATCTTTCACCACGTCCGGTGGAGGCTTTACATGTTATCGGTGGCGGTAGCCGTAACGAACTGCTTAACCAGTGGACAGCCAATGCTGTCGGTATTCCCGTGATTGCCGGACCTTCCGAAGCTACTGCTATCGGTAACGTTATGGTTCAGGCATTGGCTGCCGGAGCAGCTAGAGACATTGCTTCCATGAGACAGCTCATCAACCGTTCCATACCATTAAAGACTTTCTATCCGCAGGATATGGAGGATTGGAATACCGCTTACCTGCACTTCAAGCAATTGACGATGACTAATTATAATGGATAATGATTACCAATAATTTATAACTCATAATCAAATCACGTATCATGAAAGAAGAATTGATAAACAAAGCGTATGAAATTGCTAAAGAGCGTTACGCAGCTCTCGGATTGGATGTAGAAAAAGTAATGGAGCAACTTCAGAAAGTGTCTATCTCTATGCATTGTTGGCAGGCCGATGATGTTCAGGGATTCGAATCTGCCGGCTCATTGACCGGTGGTATCCAGACAACAGGAAACTATCCCGGTAAAGCCCGTAATATGGAAGAACTGCGTTCCGATATTTTGAAAGCTGCTTCTTATATCCCCGGTAAGCACCGTTTGAATTTGCATGAGATTTACGGTGACTTTGGCGGTACCTTCGTAGATCGCGATCAGGTAGAGGTGAAACATTTCGAAAGCTGGATGCAATGGGCAGCCGAGAATGGTATAAAATTGGATTTTAATTCCACTTCTTTCTCTCATCCGAAGAGCGGTAATCTTTCTCTGGCTCATCCGGACCAAGGTATCCGTGACTTTTGGGTCGAACATACTAAACGTTGTCGTGCCATTGCCGAAGAAATGGGGCGCCGCCAGGGAGATCCCTGCATCATGAATCTTTGGGTGCATGATGGTAGCAAGGATATCACTGTAAACCGTATGAAGTATCGTGTGCTTTTCAAAGATTCTCTCGACCGTATTTTTGCTACGGAATACAAGCATATGAAGGACTGCCTTGAATCGAAGGTGTTTGGCATAGGTTTAGAGAGTTATACAGTAGGCTCCAATGAATTCTGTATGGGCTATAGTGTACAGCATCAGAAACTTATTACCATTGATACCGGGCACTTCCATCCTACGGAAAGTGCTGCAGACAAGGTGTCTTCCATGTTGCTCTTTGTCCCTGAGCTGATGCTCCACGTAAGCCGTCCGGTACGTTGGGATTCTGACCATGTAACTATCATGGATGACCCCACTCTTGAACTTTTCCAAGAAATTGTCCGTTGCGATGCACTGGACCGTGTACACATTGGTCTTGATTATTTTGATGCTTCCATCAACCGTATCGGTGCTTATGTAATCGGTACCCGTGCGGCGCAGAAATGCATGTTGCGTGCGTTACTAGAACCATTGGCAAAGCTTCGCGAATATGAGGCCACCGGTCAAGGTTTCCAGCGCCTTGCTCTGCTCGAAGAGGCTAAGGCTTTGCCTTGGAACGCTGTTTGGGACATGTTCTGTCTGAAAAACAATGTTCCGGTAGGTGAGGAGTTCATCGCTGAAATAGAGAAGTATGAAGCTAATGTAACCTCTAAAAGAGGATAGGAAACCCTTGTAACTGACAGAAATGGAAATAATATTAGGGTTATTGATTATTGCCATCGGAGCATTCTGCCAATCCAGTTGCTATGTACCCATTAACCGCATCAAGGAGTGGAGCTGGGAGTCGTATTGGATTGTACAAGGTGTTTTCGCTTGGCTGGTTTTTCCGTTCTTGGGCGCGTTGCTGGCAGTACCTGCCGGCAATTCGCTGTTCGAGATTTATGCAAACAATCCTGCGGATACGCTTTGGACTATGTTCTTCGGAGCTTTATGGGGAGTGGGGGGACTGACGTTTGGTTTGTCTATGCGCTATTTGGGCGTAGCTCTTGGGCAGTCTATCGCTTTGGGTACTTGTGCCGGATTGGGAACGATATTGACTCCGGTATTTACTGGTAAGGCAGGAGATTTGACAACATCGGTTATTGTTGGTGTAGTGGTCACGTTGGTAGGTATTGGCATTATCGGTCTGGCCGGTAGCATGAAGTCTGCCAGCCTGAGCGAAGAAGAGAAGAAGAAGGCCGTAAAGGATTTCAATTTTACTAAAGGTATTATTGTAGCCCTTCTTGCTGGATTTATGAGTGCGTGTTTCAGTATAGGATTGGGTTTTGGAGAGAAACTCTGTTTTGCTGAAAGTGCGGATATATTCAAGACACTGCCTGCTACATTGATGGTGACACTGGGTGGTTTCATTACGAATGCCGTCTATTGTTTCTATCAGAATTCCAGGAACAAAAGTTGGGGCGATTATGGCAAGAAATCCCTTTATGTAAACAATGTCTTGTTTTGTGCTTTGGCCGGTGTGTTGTGGTACAGCCAGTTCTTTGGTCTTAGCTTGGGTAAGGGATTCCTTGCTGACTCTCCGGTATTGCTCACATTCTCGTGGTGCATCCTGATGTCGTTGAACGTAACGTTCTCCAATGTTTGGGGTATCCTTTTGAAGGAATGGAAAGGGTGTACACCCAAGACAATTACAGTGCTTGTCATAGGCTTGGCAGTCTTGATAATTTCTTCTTTCCTGCCACAGTTGCTGGGGTAAGTTTAAATACCTATCTTTGAATATAAAACTAAAATATATCTGCATATATGAAATCAATTCTAGAAAATCGTCCGGCGCTGGCTGCGGAAGTTAATAAGGTGGCTGAGGTGGCTGGTTATCTCTGGCAGAAAGGTTGGGCAGAACGTAATGGGGGCAATATTACGGTCAACATCACTGAGTTTGTAGACGATGAAATCAAGGCTATGCCCGCCATTAGTGAGGTGAAATCAATCGGTGCTACTTTACCTTATTTGAAAGACTGCTATTTTTATTGCAAAGGCACCAACAAGCGTATGCGCGATTTGGCCCGTTGGCCGATGGAGAACGGTTCGGTCATCCGCATTCTGGATGACTGTGCCAGCTATGTCATTATAGCCGACCAGTCTGTACAGCCTACATCGGAACTTCCTTCCCATCTTAGTGTACACAACAATCTGATAGCGAAAGGTTCTCCCTATAAAGCTTCGGTGCATACGCATCCTATTGAGCTGGTAGCCATGACTCACAACAAGAAGTTTCTGGAAAAAGATGTAGCTTCGAACCTGCTTTGGAGTATGATACCGGAAACAAAGGCTTTCTGTCCCCGCGGTTTGGGCATCATCCCTTATCAACTTCCCAGTTCGGTAGAATTGGCTGAGGCTACCATCCGCGAACTGGATGACTATGATGTAGTGATGTGGGAGAAACATGGTGTGTTTGCTGTGGATGTGGATGTGATGGCTGCTTTCGACCAGGTGGATGTACTCAATAAATCCGCCCTTATTTATATCGCTGCCAAAAATATGGGTTTTGAACCGGATGGTATGAGCCAGCTTCAAATGAAGGAAATGTCCGTAGCGTTTAATTTGCCCAAATAATTGTTTTAACAGATAGTGTGTAATTATGTATAGAATGATATTGAATGAGACCTCTTATTTCGGTGCCGGCTGTCGCGAAACGATTGCCGTGGAGGCTGCCCGCAGAGGTTTCAAAAAGGCTTTCTTTGTAACGGACAGAGATTTGATCCGTTTCAAGGTGGCTGATAAAGTGATTGAAGTTTTCGAGAAGAACAGTATACCTTATGAGCTCTTCAGTGATGTGAAGGCCAATCCTACCATTACCAATGTACAGAATGGTGTGGCTGCTTTCAAGGCATCCGGTGCCGATTTTATCGTGGCTTTGGGTGGCGGCTCTTCCATTGATACGGCAAAAGGTATTGGTATTGTTGTGAATAATCCGGATTTTGCAGATGTGAAGTCTCTGGAAGGTGTGGCGGATACTCGTCAAAAGGCTGTCCCTACTTTTGCTTTACCTACTACGGCGGGAACTGCTGCTGAGGTGACCATCAATTATGTTATCATTGACGAAGAGGTCAAAAAAAAGATGGTTTGTGTAGACCCTAATGATATTCCGGCAGTAGCTATTGTTGACCCGGAGCTGATGTATTCCATGCCGAAAGGATTGACTGCTGCAACCGGTATGGATGCACTGACTCATGCCATAGAAAGCTATATAACGCCGGGTGCATGGGCTATGTCGGATATGTTCGAACTGAAAGCCATTGAAATGATTGCTGTCCATTTGAAAGCTGCCGTAGACAATGGCAGCGATCCGGTTGCCCGCGAGGCCATGTCTCAAGCGCAATACATTGCCGGTATGGGGTTCAGCAATGTCGGTCTGGGCATCGTTCATTCCATGGCCCATCCTTTGGGTGCCCATTATGACACTCCGCATGGGGTGGCCAACGCATTGCTTCTTCCTTACGTAATGGAGTATAATGCAGCGTCCCCGGCTGCTCCTAAATATGTCCATATTGCGAAGGCGATGGGAGTCAATACGGAAGGTATGAGCGTGGAAGAAGGTATATGTGCTGCTATTGATGCTGTCCGGAAATTGTCTTTAAGTATTGGCATTCCACAGCGGTTGCGTGAAATCAATGTTAGGGAAGAGGATTTGCATCAATTGGCTATCGATGCTTTCAATGATGTCTGCACCGGTGGCAATCCGAGACCTACATCTGTGGAAGATATAGAAGCTCTGTATCATAAAGCTTTTTAAGGCAAGCGCTATTTTAGGCTACATGTCTATTCCCGTCCGTGATGAATAATATTCGCTGCGGACGGGATTTTTCATAAATAATCTCTATTTTTGTTCCGGAGCTATTATGGAAGGCACGTGTTATGACTAAAAATTATAATGATTTAGGAGTAGAGTTTAAGTACCTTATTGTAAATGACATGGACCAAAATATGGTCTTTGGGTAAATACTGTGGGCTTTCAGTCTATCCAGCCTAATTCTCCTTATCCGTTGAAAGATCATCCTACCGGTTATTTTTTCAATGCGCAGAAAGGACGGATTCTACGCGAGTACCAGTTGGTCTATATCACTAAAGGGAGGGGGGTGTTCTCCTCGGAGACCACGCCAGAGAAGCAAGTGTGCAAAGGACGACTGATGGTGCTGTTTCCTGGTCAGTGGCATACATATTATCCTTATGTGCAGACGGGTTGGAATGTATGCTCTGCCAGCTCGACAGCGTTCTTGTGAGCCTGCTCCGGGGTTATTTCCTCGTCCTCATGGTAGGATTGCACATAATGCTTATAGGTTCTTCCGTCCGTCTTGCCCCACAGCTCCTTTGTGGCTTGCATTTCTTCCTTGACCGTCTCCGGCTCACAATGCAGACCGCTGACAAGCTTCTCCTCTGTCTTTTCTTTTTTCGTCACATAATCTATTGCGTGCCCTATGCCCGCCTTTGAAGATACCGCCTTAATGACTGCCATACTTTGTTCAGCTCCTCTCCATGCTTCCGCACTTCCGCTTCACTCGGCAACATTCCCCCTCATTACACCGCTTTGCTATTTGGTTGAGGTTGTTCCCTATCCGTTTCAGTTCCGGGATAAGTTCCTTGATACCGTCCGTATTCACAATCTGCTTCTCCAGCACACAGGAAAGGATATACTCCTGCTGGTTCTTTCCGCTCTTTGAAATCTTCTCCTGTAACTGCTGGTATTCTTCTTCACTTACTCGGAATGATAACTGCTTAGGTCTGCTTTTATTCGCCATTATTCTTCCTCCAAATAAATGCACAACTCGACTTTATACATTCCACCGCCAATGATATTAAAATGGTCTACTTGCTTGTTTGCTATCTTCTTGAATGTATCAGATGCAAGAATATCCTCTTGTGCTGCTTCCTCGAAGTACGTCTTTACATATCCATGCTTTTTCATGGTCGTATGGTTCTTGCTGGATTGATACGCAAGCCACACCGCCCTCATGCAATTTCAAAAAATTTCTTACTGTCACTTTTGTTTCCCTCCTGTTAATCAATTTCGGACAACTGTACTAACATGCTATCGCCGGTCTTGTCCGTTACCTTTATCGCATTTTGCTCCGTCAAATTCCCACTTTACAGAACCTTCAACAAAATGGCTATCAATCCATTTCTGAATTTTCTTGGCTCTGATTTTCTTTGTATTCCGCTATTGTTTTTGCTCCGCTGATTTTCATTTGCGACCTCACTTTCTTCGGTGCTACCACCGTCACACTATGAGCCTTTCGGCTCTCTGAAAAGGGGGATTGAAGGGGGGCTTGCCACCCTCACAAGTTCTAAAGTGGTAACACTTTAGGGAACTTGCAATATATCCGCTACACATAATATAGCATAGTGATAGCCACTTGTCAAGCGGATATATTCGTGCGTGGATTTCGCCAGAAATACAGTGGAGCTTACTTCCTCTTGGGCGACTTTGGAAGTGTAGGAGGGAGACAGTCAAGGGCTTGTTTTTTATCTGCAGTATGAGCTTCGGCTTGCCGATCAGCGAATGCAGCAGATAAAAAATGGTCGCAGACCACCCTTTACTTTCTTCCGCCGGAACAGACAATGAAGCACAAGGGGAAGTGACGGAACGGACGGACAGCCGTTTCCCCCTCCGGCATGATAGCCAACAAAAAAGAGTATCAAGGGTAAACGCTGCGGTCTTTCGACCGCCCTTGACACTCTTTTCCTTATGGCTCTGATAATAAACAAGGGGAAATGGCTTCTTGTGGCATTTCTGCCACTATGGTATAATGGGCAACGCTACCACCCCTATACAGGTACAGAAAGGGGGTGTGCCACCATGAGTATATTTTCGTCTTTCTTACTCTCTGTCTTGGCAAGTGTAGTCGCCTACTACATCTGCAAATGGCTGGACGGAGATAAATAGGCGGTAGCCAGCCTAAGGCATAAGCCACCTTGCCACAACGGAATAGAAAAGCCCCGGAGGTCGCAACTCCGGGGCTTTTTGCGTGCCACAATGAGCACTTTCGTCTTTCTTGCCTACTGGCATTATAGCATATGCCTTTCAGCATTTCAAGTATGCCCTACTTCCACCACTTATAAACCGTATGCTTTGCAAGTCCTGTCTCTCGGATGCAGTCCGCTTTTGTTCCCAGAGGGTTGCTTTCTCTCCATTCTTCGACAATCTTCGCCTTGTCTGGTCTCCCTTGTAGAGCTTTGCCCCTGTCCTCATTCATTGTTTCAAGGGTAAACGTGCGATTTTTAAGTGCGTGGCTTGCTTTCTGTCCGTTCCTCTTATTTGGCGGTATGACTAACTTTCGTCTGCTTCTCTATCCATTCCCGGCTTGCTATCGTTGACAGCCTTTTTCTGTCCCCTTTCAATGCCCGGAGAGCGTCTTTCACATCTGCCCGGCTGAAATGGTTGTCCTCGTCCTCGGTAAGGCTCTCTAAATGGTCCAGGAACGCATAGGCGTCTCTCCGTATCTTCTGCTCGGATATGCCACACTTCAAGCCATAAGAGCACAACGCCATAATAGAAAAGTAACGCCCTCCGGCTTTCACTTCCTCGGTTATTTTCCGTTTCCACCACTCATATAAAGCTTCGTTACATACCCACGTACCGCCCTGCTTCTTACTTTTCTGCTTCGGCTCTCCCTGCACGATCCGCTTCTCATACCATTCCGGGTACAGCTCCTTTTGCTTCTTCCAGCGTAACGGTACTTTTTCTTCTTCGGCTTCTCATACAACGGAGCAAGGTCTACCTTACAGCTCGGTATGCTGGCTTTTATATCCTCCAGTGTGTAACGGTTCTCTGACAGCTTATAGGCTTTTACTGGGAAATCTGCACCCAGCTTCGACTGACTCCCCACACACCGGAAACCTTGATAAATTCCGGTTATATCCGGGCTGTCCGGACGGATAGAGCTAGTATCATTCCATAGCCGCCGGATAAGAGCTTCTTTTAGCTCCGCAAGCACTTCTTCCCTGTTTCGATACAACTGAACCTGCTCCTGCAAGAAATAGTAAAGATGTACCCCCTTGCCGGAGCTGACAAGATAAGTCGGACGAAGCTGCACACCATTCCCAAACTGCTTTAACAGGTTCTTTAACTGCTGTTTGCCTACATAGTCCACATCCACCACCACCGCAAACAGCTCATGAGCGTTCTCTTTCGTGTGTGACTTCCCGTAAAAACTAATAGGCGGTATCAGCCCAAACCTATCTCCTATGACCTTATCCAGCATTTTCAGACTATCATCAATTACCCACTGCCGGGTTCTTCCTTTGCCGGACGGTCTAATCTGTGTCGCTATAATATTACCTTTTCCGTCCCCCGGCTCTTGCTGCAGACTACCAGTCGGAAACAACTCTCGATAGAAATCATGAGGACTTACTTCCAGGTATCCCCTCTCCAGCATAAGGGCTTCTTTCTCCCGATAAGCAGACTTCCACTCATACCCTCTTTTATCTCTCCTTTTGGTGTATTTTGCCATAGTCTTTTACACCTCACTCCCTCTCGCCTTGACCGCTAATCTTATCAATAGGTTTTTGCACCTTTTTCTCTCAAGTATAAGGGAGTGCCTTTTTGGTGTCAATACCTACACCTCACTCCCTCTCGCCTTGACCGCTAATCTTATCACTACAGTATTTTACCTTTTTCTTCGTACCGACAAACTGGAATTTACATTATGCTCACAACATTAGTTATTTCTTGCTGTCTGGTTTTCATTTTTCTCCAACTTACAAATCCGTATATATCATTAGCAAAGAACGCAATAAAACATACTACCACCGAAACATATCTAATATCATACAGACTTGCCAATATCCATAATATAATCAAAACAATATCATTGGCAGCGTATGCCAATGCAAAATACGGACTTCTCCTAAAGGTAAGGTATACTGCAAGAAAACTTGTTGTTACCGATATAGTGCTCGGGATGATGTTAGCTGTATTAAAACACTTCAAAATCAAATAGAATAGAAATGTAACAACAAATGTCACAATCCACATACAGACATTTTCTCTTTTTCCAATGCTATTAACTTTAACCTCCGCTTTGTTTCCGTTATACGGATTCTTCAGCCATGATATTAAGGCAAAAATTGCCATCGGCATTGTCATTCCAAGATATGTAATCATCTCCCCATAATACGAAAAGGTATATGAAATAATCCCATACAGCAAACTGAATACAACCATAAGTAATTGTCCAAACGGATTTCCCTTTGCGTTAAATATCAAAGATGTTACTCCTATTAGCGATGCACACAAAGTCATATAATTTATTCTGTCAAAAACACAGAATGAAATTATAATAACCATTACAGAAGAACTCCACAAAACAATTTCACTTTTTGAAAAATAGTCCTTAAACTCTTTCATAATAACCTACCAAAAAATAAGCATCCGAATATACATCTTCAAAGACCTAACGATGTACAGTCGAATGCTTTACGCATCTACTACCCGGTGGCAGTGCTTATTCTTTATCTAACTTTTTTCATTTTAACCAGGTCAATTGCTTCTTTACCAGTCAGGTGTTCAATTGTCATTTCAATG
>ENA-OQJB01000062-OQJB01000062.1-human-gut-metagenome-genome-assembly--contig:-NODE-62-length-60754-cov-4.584459_pt1 | contig 60754 bp, 42 predicted proteins | sample MGYA00242599_ERZ504765 | MGnify/ENA primary metagenome ERZ504765 (study PRJEB26092, sample SAMD00036354) | human gut metagenome | host: Homo sapiens | study: EMG produced TPA metagenomics assembly of...
TATTTTTTAAGCATATCGAACTCGGTAAAACCTAAACAAGGTTCGATTTCTGAGATTTTTTGTATCTTTACCATGTGTTTTTATTTTTAATTACCCCCGTTTTGGCCGTCAAACCGTTTTTTGGGGGGAATGCTTAAAGATACAAAAAAGGCAACTAACTCGCAATGAATTAGTTGCCTTAAATTTTATTATTTTAGGAATATCCCTATACAGTATGTTACAGTATAGTATGTTTGAATAAATCGCTTGTTTATTGAAATCGTTTGCTGTTGAGGCTTGTTTACACTTTTCGTATAGATAATGCTTTGTTTTCAGCACCTTCCATAATCTCCCGCTCCCCGGGACCTTTATCGTTGATGCCGCACAAGTGAAGAATTCCATGGATAATCACACGATGTAGTTCGTTTTCGTATGAAGTTCCAAACTGTTCAGCATTGGTGCGTATCGTATCTAGGCTGATGAATAAGTCACCTGATAGACGATCGCCTTCACAATAATCGAAAGTAATAATATCCGTGTAGTAATCATGTTGCAGATACTGACGGTTTACTTCCAGAATTTTTTCGTCCGAGCAGAAGATATAAGCGATTTCACCGAGTCTTTTCCCGTAAGAAGCAGCTACGGCCTTTATCCATTCCGTAGTCTCACGTTTCTTGATGTCAGGCATTTTTACGCCTTCTGTTTGATAAGTTACAGCCATAATTGAATGTTATGATTTAAAAGAAAAATAAATAACTGATTAAGATAGCGGCTATGATACCCGAGAAGTCTGCTATCAGACCGCAAGTCACCGCATTACGAGTCTTGGTGATCCCCACACTGCCGAAATAAACGGCCAGAATGTAGAATGTGGTGTCCGAAGCTCCGCGAACTACACAACTCATACGTCCTACAAACGAATCAGGTCCCAGTTCTTTCATCGTATCGATCATCAATCCGTTCGCACCGCTACCGCTAAGTGATTTCATCAATGCGGTAGGCAGTGCACCTACAAAGCTCGTGTCGACTCCGCATAAGCCTACTATATAGCCGATGCCTCCCACCAGAAAATCCATTGCTCCCGAAGTGCGGAACACTGCAATTCCTACAAGAAAAGCAACCAGATAAGGGATGATGCGCACAGCCGTCGTAAACCCTTCTTTAGCTCCCTCTACAAACGAATCGTATACATTGATTTTTTTCCTGACTCCCGTCAGAATAAACAGGATAATGACACTGAATAGCAGAATATTCGCTATCAATGTAGAATAAGTACCCATATCCTCTCGTGAAACGCTTAGGAACAAGTAAATCAAGCCGGAAAAGAAAGACAAATAATGCCCATTAAAATGAGAATAGGCTTATTGATTAAGTTTATCTTTTGAGCGATGCTCACTGCTATGACTCCTACTAAAGTGGAAATGAAAGTACTTAGCAGAATAGGGATAAATACATCTGTAGGCTGTGCAGCCCCCATTTGTGCACGATATACCATGATACTGATCGGAATGATGATAAGGCCGGATGTATTAATCACCAAAAACATAATCATCGGATTGGAAGCAGTGTCCTTTTTCGGATTCAGATCCTGTAGCTCTTTCATAGCTTTCAACCCCAGCGGGGTGGCGGCATTGTCGAGACCAAGCATATTGGCGGACATATTCATGAAGATGGAGCCTAACACCGGATGCCCTTTAGGAATGTCTGGAAACAGACGGCAAAGCACCGGACTAAGAAAGCGGGCCAGTGCATTAATCAATCCGCTGTTCTCGCCGATTTTCATGATACCTAACCAAAGGGCCAGTACACCCGTAAGTCCCAGCGATATCTCGAAAGCTGTCTTTGAAGAGTCGAATGTAGCGTTCATGATAGCCGTAAATATCTCCGTATCTCCCAAAACAATCACTTTTATAAGAGCGATGATAAAGGCAATGACGAAGAATCCTATCCAAATGTAATTTAGAACCATAGTTGATAACGTGTATATAGATAGTGCAAAAGTAGTTATTACGTTTCAAATAAACTAAATCTTCGTCTTTCTTATACTGAAAATGAATGTAAATCTCTATCTTTGTCTCCTACTTTTCAAGAAATAAATGGAACAGGAAGATTTTAACATACGCGAACATCAGCTTACTTCAAAAGAACGGGATTTCGAGAATGCACTCCGTCCGTTAAGCTTTGAAGACTTTAGCGGGCAGGACAAGGTGGTGGAAAACCTTCGCATTTTTGTGAAGGCGGCACGTCTGCGTGGCGAAGCACTCGACCATGTGCTGTTGCATGGTCCTCCCGGATTAGGAAAAACAACTCTTTCAAATATTATCGCCAACGAATTGGGAGTCGGCTTTAAAGTAACTTCCGGTCCGGTGCTAGATAAACCGGGTGATCTGGCTGGTGTATTGACCAGCCTCGAACCGAACGACGTGCTTTTTATTGATGAAATTCATCGTCTGTCGCCCGTAGTGGAAGAATATCTTTATTCGGCCATGGAAGATTATCGCATCGATATTATGATCGATAAGGGACCTTCGGCACGCAGCATCCAGATCGATTTGAATCCTTTCACGCTGGTTGGTGCAACCACGCGTAGCGGTCTGCTGACGGCTCCGCTTCGTGCACGTTTCGGTATTAACCTTCATTTGGAGTATTATGACGATGATATTTTGAGCAATATCATCCGTCGTTCTGCATCCATACTGGATGTGCCTTGCTCGGTACGTGCAGCCTCGGAGATTGCTTCCCGCAGCCGTGGGACGCCCCGTATTGCTAATGCTTTGCTTCGCCGGGTACGTGACTTTGCACAGGTGAAAGGCACCGGCTCTATCGATACAGAGATTGCCCAGTTTGCGCTGGAGGCATTGAATATTGACAAGTACGGACTGGATGAGATAGACAATAAGATACTTTGTACCATTATAGACAAGTTTAAAGGCGGGCCTGTCGGTATAACGACCATTGCTACGGCTTTGGGAGAAGATGCGGGAACCATCGAGGAAGTTTACGAACCTTTCCTGATAAAAGAAGGATTCATGAAACGTACTCCCCGCGGACGTGAGGTGACCGAACTTGCCTATAAGCATTTGGGAAGAAGTCTTTATAACAGTCAGAAAACACTGTTTAATGACTAACATAAAGCGTCATGTGATAAGTGGTATTAACGGTATAAAAGAACTTTATAAAGCATAGTTGGATGATGAAGCAATGGACTACTTTATTTGTTTTTCTCTTTTTTGAGCCTTTCTTTATCGGCTCAACAGGGATATGGAAGAGATATTTTTGTTTCTTCTAAAGGAGATTCCTTACCTTACCGGATGATTCACCCCGAATCGGTGAAACCGGGTGAGAAGTACCCCATCGTGCTGTTTTTGCATGGAGCCGGCGAACGGGGAAATGATAATGAGAAGCAATTGACTCATGGCGGACAGATGTTTCTTAATCCGGTCAATCAAGAAAAGTATCCTGCTTTTGTGCTGATTCCGCAGTGTCCGACAGACGGTTACTGGGCTTATACGGAACGTCCGAAGTCTTTTATACCTGCTGAAATGCCGGTAGGACAGGAGATCAGTCCTATATTGCAGACACTCAAACAGTTGCTTGATTCCTATCTGGTGATGCCCGAAGTGGACACGCAACGGGTTTATATTATCGGTCTTTCAATGGGAGCGATGGGAACGTATGATTTAGTAATACGCTACCCGGAGATATTTGCTGCTGCAATTCCTATCTGCGGTATAGTCAATCCAAGCCGGTTGTCGGCTGCCAAAGATGTGAAGTTCCGTATCTTTCATGGAGATGCGGATGATGTAGTTCCGGTGAAAGGTTCTCGCGAAGCATATAAAGCACTGAAAGCTGCCGGTGCAGATGTGGAATATATTGAATTTCCCGGTTGTAATCATGGAAGCTGGAATCCGGCTTTCAATTATCCCGGATTTATGGATTGGTTGTTCAAACAAAAGAAGAAACGTTGAACCAATCTGAATGATAATCACTAATAAAACATGGCTGGACTAAAATCATTAGCTAAAGATACTGCGATTTATGGGTTAAGTAGTATTGTCGGACGATTTCTTAACTACATGCTGGTACCTCTGTATACAGCCGTATTGCCGGTTTCTACCGGAGGTTACGGAGTCGTATCGAACGTGTATGCGTTTACAGCCCTGATGCTCGTACTGCTTACGTTCGGTATGGAAACGGGATTCTTCCGTTTCGCCAATAAATCGGGGGAAGACCCGATGAAAGTATATGCCAACTCCCTATTGTCAGTAGGAGGCGTATCTTTGATTTTCGTTCTCCTTTGCCTGTTGTTCCTGCAACCGATTTCCAATTTACTGGATTATGGCGATCATCCGGAATTTATAGCGATGATGGCTGTTGTGGTAGCTTTAGATTCTTTTCAATGCATTCCTTTTGCCTATTTGCGATATAAAAAACGCCCTGTCAAGTTTGCAGCTATCAAACTACTCTCTATCATTGGCGGCATTGGTTTGAATCTGTTTTTCCTGTTGGTGTGTCCGTGGCTGAATGTACATTGTCCGGCAACCATCTCTTGGTTTTATGATCCGGACTATCTGGTGGGATATATTTTCATCAGCAACCTGATTATCTCGGTTGTCCAGATGTTCTTCTTTATCCCGGAACTGACAGGATTTGCTTATAAGTTGGACCGGGTGTTACTGAAGCGAATGGTAGTATACTCTTTTCCGGTATTGATCTTAGGTTTGGTAGGTATTCTGAATCAGACTGTTGACAAGATGATCTATCCGTTTCTCTTTGAAGATCGACAGGAAGGGTTGGTACAACTGGGTATTTATGCGGCAACCAGCAAAATAGCGATGGTGATGGCCATGTTTACACAGGCTTTCCGTTACGCTTACGAACCGTTTGTATTTGGTAAAGACCGCGAAGGAGATAACCGAAAAATGTATGCGGCTGCGATGAAATATTTTCTTATCTTCTCGTTGTTGGCTTTCCTTGCTGTAATGTTCTACCTCGATTTGCTGCGTTATCTTGTGGCAAAAGGTTACTGGGAAGGCCTTGGAGTGGTGGCTATTGTGATGCTTGCAGAAATCTGTAAAGGGATTTATTTCAATCTTTCCTTTTGGTATAAATTGACGGATAAGACCTATTGGGGAGCTTACTTCTCGGTGATCGGCTGTGTTATTATTGTTGTATTGAACATATTATTTGTGCCGGTTTACGGCTATCTTGCTTCGGCATGGGCTTCTGTTGCAGGCTATGCGGTAATTTTGCTGTTATCCTACTGGATAGGACAGAAAGAATACCCGATTCGTTATGATTTGAAAAGCCTCGGACTTTATGTTCTGCTGGCAGCGGTACTTTACGTTATTGGAGAACAGGTGCCTATCCCTAATCTGGTGCTCCGTCTCGCTTTCCGTACCGTACTTTTATTGCTATTTATAGCTTATATTATCAAGAAGGATTTACCATTGAGTCAGATTCCTGTTATTAATCGCTTTATAAAGAAGAAATAACTATGAAGACAGATGAACGTAATAAGTTTGCTATCAAGTCCTTTCTAGGAGAATATCTGGACTTGAAAAAAGACAAGGATAACGAACTGGCCACCGTGGATTCTATCCGTAAAGGTGTAGAGTTCAAAGGTGCCAATTTATGGATTCTGATTTTTGCCATCTTTATGGCATCACTCGGATTGAATGTAAACTCTACCGCAGTAATTATCGGTGCCATGTTGATTTCTCCGCTGATGGGGCCTATTATGGGAGTGGGACTCTCTGTCGGACTGAACGACTTCGAATTAATGAAACGCTCTTTAAAGAGCTTTCTCATAACGACCGCTTTCAGTGTGACAACGGCCACTATCTTCTTCCTTCTTGCCCCTATTGCCGGTTCACAGTCAGAGCTGCTGGCACGTACATCGCCCACTATTTATGATGTATTCATCGCACTTTTTGGTGGTTTGGCAGGCGTGGTGGCTCTCTCCACCAAGGAAAAAGGAAATGTGATTCCGGGCGTTGCCATTGCTACTGCATTGATGCCACCGCTTTGTACGGCAGGTTACGGACTGGCTTCCGGTAATCTTATTTATTTCCTGGGTGCTTTTTATCTTTACTTCATCAACTCTGTTTTTATCAGTCTGGCTACTTTCCTCGGAGTTCGTGTGATGCATTTCCAACGAAAAGAGTTTGTAGATAAAACCCGTGAGAAGACCGTGCGTAAATACATCGTTCTGATTGTGGTGCTTACCATGTGCCCTGCGGTTTATCTGACATTTGGAATTATAAAAAGCACCTTCTATGAGGCGGCAGCCAATCGTTTTATTAGCGATCAGTTGAGCTTTGAAAATACACAGGTACTTGATAAAAAGATCAGCTATGAGCATAAGAAGTGCGGGTTGTTTTGATTGGTCCTGAAGTGCCCGATGCTTCGATTTCTATTGCCCGTAGCAAGATGAAAGAATATAAGTTGGAAGATACGAAGCTGGTTGTATTACAGGGGATGAATAATGAAGCGGTAGATGTGACTTCTATCCGTGCCATGGTCATGGAAGATTTCTACAAAAACAGCGAGCAGCGACTTCAGCAACAGGCAGTGAAGATTTCCCAACTGGAGACAACGTTGGAACAATACAGAACATATGACGCAATGAGTCGTACATTAGTGCCCGAACTGAAAGTGCTTTATCCTTCCATCACTACGCTCTCCATCGCTCATTCGCTCGAAGTGCGGGTTGACTCGATGAAGACCGATACGGTAACATTGGCTGTTTTGAAATTCGACAGACATCCGTCTGCTGCCGAGAAACAGAAAATCAGCGAATGGCTGAAAGCCCGTGTAGGAGCGAAGAAGTTGAGGCTGATTACCGAATAATGAATCTAAAAATAGTAATATGAAATTCAGACTAACTGTCTTGATAGTCTTTTCCCTCTGTCTGTCGAATGTATTTGCCGATGAGGGAATGTGGCTGCTGGGAAATCTCCGCAAGAACAAACAGACAGACCGGGTAATGAAAGAACTTGGTTTGCAAATGCCTGTGAATAAAATATATAATCCGAAGAAACCTTCTCTTTCTGATGCTGTTGTCAGCTTTGGAGGTTTCTGTTCGGGAGTGGTGGTTTCCGAAGACGGTCTGGTGTTTACCAATCATCATTGTGGTTTCAGCAGTATCCAGCAACACTCTTCTGTGGAACATGATTATCTGAAAGATGGCTTTTTTGCACGTAGCCTTGACGAAGAGCTGCCGAATCCGGAGTTATATGTCCGTTTTCTGCTTCGTACGGAAGACGTAACCAAACGGGTATTATCTGCCGCCCGCTATGCTAAAACGGAACAGAACGCCGTGTAGCTGTCGATTCGATCATGAATGTAATCGGTCTGGAAGTTTCCGAAAAAGATTCTACGCTGACCGGTATTGTCGATGCTTATTATGCAGGTAATGAATTCTGGCTTTCCGTTTATCGTGATTATAACGATGTTCGTTTAGTCTTTGCGCCTCCTTCTTCTGTCGGGAAGTTCGGATGGGATACGGACAATTGGATGTGGCCGCGGCATACGGGCGATTTCAGTGTATTTCGTATCTATGCTAATACGAAGAATGGCCCGGCTGATTATTCTCCTGACAACGTCCCTTATCACCCTGAATATGTAGCGCCCATCTCTTTGGATGGATACAAGGAAGGTTCTTTCTGTATGACGCTTGGTTATCCGGGAAGTACGGAACGTTATCTTTCTTCGTATGGTATCGAAGAGATGATGAATGGAATCAACCAGGCAATGATTGATGTGCGGGGAGTAAAACAAACGGTTTGGAAACGGGAGATGGATCGTCGTCCGGATATTCGTATCAAGTATGCTTCAAAATACGATGAAAGTTCCAATTATTGGAAGAATAGCATCGGAACAAACAAGGCCATCAAGCATCTGAAGGTGTTGGAAAAGAAGCGGGCGGCTGAAGCAGCCCTTCGCGACTGGATTCAGTCTCATCCGGAAGAAAGAGAGAAACTGATTCGTTTATTCTCTTCTCTGGAGTTGAGTTATAGTAATCGTCGGGAAACAAATCGTGCGTTGGCTTATTTCGGTGAATCGTTTATCAATGGTCCCGAGTTGGTGCAGCTTGCTCTTGAAATTCTCAATTTCGACTTTGAAGCCGAGGAGAAGCTGGTGATTACCCGCATGAAGAAGTTATTGGAAAAATATGATAATCTTGATCTTTCCATTGATAAGGAGGTTTTTGCTGCCATGCTCAAAGAATATCAGTTGAAAGTGGATAAGAAGTATCTGCCTGCTATGTATGAAAAGATAGATACACTCTATAACGGGAATATTCAGGCTTATGTAGACTCTTTGTATGCAACGTCCAATATAACGTCTCCTAAGGGCCTAAAACGTTTTCTGGAGCGGGATACTACGTATAATCTGATAGAGGACCCGGCTGTTTCTTTGAGTCTGGACCTGATCGTGAAGTATTATGAGATGAATCAGAGTATTTCCGAAGCTTCCGAGCAGATAGAGCAAGGGGAACGCTTGTTCAACGCTGCCATGCGCCGTATGTATGCTGATCGTAATTTCTATCCGGATGCCAATTCCACTATGCGGCTTAGTTTCGGAACGGTTGGGGGATATACTCCTTTTGATGGGGCCACTTACGATTATTATACCACCGTGAAAGGCATCTTTGAGAAGGTGAAGGAACATGCAGGTGATATTGACTTTGCCGTCCAGCCCGAGTTGTTGAGTTTGCTTTCTTCCGGTGATTTCGGAAGATATGCCAATGCACAGGGAGACATGAATGTTTGCTTTATTTCTAATAATGATATTACAGGCGGTAATTCCGGCAGTGCCATGTTCAATGCCAAAGGAGAATTGCTTGGGCTGGCTTTCGATGGCAACTGGGAAGCAATGAGCAGTGACATCGTATTTGAACCTGACTTGCAGCGTTGTATCGGGGTAGATGTGCGGTATATGCTCTTTATTATGGAGAAATATGGTAAGCGGGCAATCTTGTTCAGGAGTTGAAGATAGCTCGATGAAGCAAATGTTTTGATAAAGTATTCCTATCTTACTGTGGATGATAAACTTATGTGTTTACCTACCACCTCCCCCCTACGGGGACTCCTCCTTCTGGAAGGAGGAGAATAGGAATAGTACAAGCTTATATCGAACTGACGTTAATGTAGAGCCTATTTATTGAATACTATTCAGTAAATCAATTTTTCCTTCGTTTACTAGCTTGAGTATCAGTTCGCCGAACAATGTATTCTGCCATGCAAACCACGCACGTGTGAACTTCTCAGGATTATCTTTATGGAAAGATTCGTGCATGAATCCTGTGCCTGCATCTGTATTTATTAGCATTTGGATGCATTCTTTGATTTCTTGGTCATCTTGGCTTGTAAAGGCTTTCATCATAATACTCATGGGCCATATCATATCATAACCAATATGCGGCCCCCCGATACCTTCTCCGGCTTTTCCTTTAAAGAAGTAAGGATTGTCTTTACTCCATACAAAGCGGCGGGTATTTTGATAGATCGGGTCGTTCACATCTACATCGCCCAAATATGGCATTGCCAGCAGGCTTGGTACATTGGCATCATCCATAAGGAAATGATTTCCGAATCCATCGACTTCGAAAGCGTAGATTGTGCCGTATTTGGGATGATTATAGGTTGCATATTGTTTCAGAGCCGTTTCCACTTCCTGTGCCAGTTCGCTGCATTGTGTTGCCAATTCGGTCTTTTGATTGACAGTCTCTAATATTTCAGCAGCTTTCCGGAGTGAAGTAACTGCAAAGAAGTTGGAAGGAACCAGAAATTGAAGGGTGGTAGCATCATCGGAAGGACGGAAAGCCGAAACGATTAATCCTACAGGATTTACCGGAGCGCCCAGCCCGTCGTTGTTCAGCGTATCAAGCGCACGTTCCGTTTTTCTCTGGAATTTATAAGGACCTACTCCCTCTTTTCTCTGTTGCTCTTTGAATGTTCTCAGGATATTGATGACGGCTTGAATCCATTCATTATCAAAAATACTGGCGTCTCCCGTCTCTTTCCAATACTGATAAGCCAGGCGGAGGGGATAGCAGAGAGAGTCAATCTCCCATTTACGTTCGTGCAGTTCCGGCTTCATGTCCGTCAGGTCTGTCATCCAGTCGCCCCCTTTAGCTCCGTCGTTGAAAGCATTTGCGTAAGGGTCGATATTGATACATTTGAATTGGCGGCGGATAACGCCCTCGAGCATTTTCTTTAATTCCGGGTCTTTATGAGCTAGCTGGATATATGGCCACACTTGAGCTCCCGAATCACGAAGCCACATGGCATGGATGTCTCCGGTATAGACAAAAGTATCCGGTTTGCCATCGGTGGTGCGATAGTGTACGGTTGTTTCCAATGTGTTGGGAAAACAGTTCTCGAACATCCAGGCAAGTTTGCTGTTGGTCAGCAGGTTCTTCACTCTCAAGATTTCAGCTTCTACTGCCTGTGAAGTGAATAAACGGTCTTTTTTAGCCGGACGCTGGCTTTTATACTTTCCGGTAATTTCTGCTTGCTTGGCAATCATGGTATTGTCCTTAGGACAAATGAAAGTGGAAGCGTTCATATTGCTTCCGATAAATAGAACTGTCGCAAGGGTGCAAAGTCGTGCGTTTCTTTTTATCATATTTCTTTTTATCATTTATTAATGTTCTACAGTAGTTTATTCAAAGGCAGAAAGCCGACTGTACATCTCTATCATGGCAGCTTGTGTCAGCAGCCATTTTTTATTGTCTTTTTTATTGCCGCTGAGGTCTGTATGGAACAGTCCTTTTTCATCACGTGCGTTCTCCCAGGCATAATCGAGACTTTTGTTAAAGGCATCGAGATATGTTTTATTCTTGTCAAGATGATAAAGTTCGATGAATCCTCTGAGCATCACGGCAGTAAACCAGATATCTCCTTTCTTTATCATTTTGAATGGTTCTCCGGATACGGGTGTAAAATCATAAAAGAAGTAGTTGTAACACTCTTTGGCAATGCTTTGAGCTTCTTTCAGATAAACCGGATTGTTCGTCAGTTGGTAAAGGAGGGCAGCGGACTGCATCATTTGTCCGCTGTTGTAAGCGAATTTGGCTTTTCCGATTTTTCCATCCAAACGAATATTGTCGAAATATAGATAATCTGTACTATCTTGCAAATGTTCTTTAGTCCATTCGTACAACGCTTTACCTTTTTTGAAATAACTGCTGTCGTTTGTTGCTTTGAATAGTTTTAGCGCAAAAACAGAACCAGGAGCATTTGAACAGGTGTTCTTCGATTCTTTTTTCTGCTCGCACCAATAGATCCCGCCTCCGAGCACACTATCTGTTCCGCTTTCTATAAAATCCCATATAAGTGTGGCTTTGTCCAAATATTTTTTGTTTTGGGTGAGTTGGTAAGTGTCTGTAAAATCAATGCCTAACCATACATTGTCGTCATAAAAACGGTCTGACACAGGAGCGGTACGCACATACGACGAATAAGCATTGGGAGTGCGTGCAGTGTCAAAATACTCATCAAGTCCCGGTAATACCCGTTCGTCCAGTAGTTTTTGAAATTCTTTGTTTTGAGTGGCTTCGAACAGTGCATTTACTGCGGAGAATGTTCCGGAGTAAGGCCAGAGATACGAATAGGCGTTTGGCACGTTAGCTTGTTCTTCTGATGCCAGATAAGTGACTTTGTGCTTCTCGTCAAAAGGAAAATTTTCGCGAAGCAGACAAGTGTTGGGTACTGAATAGTGAACATAGAGGGAGTCCAGCGTTTGCTGGGCTCTCTCTAAATTGATGTTTGGATTACTATTCCCCTTTGGTGCGCATCCGGTGAGGAAAGCAGCACACAGTACGGTTTCAATAATTCGCATGTTTCTTGTTATTTTTTATATTTTTCGTAATAAGCTTTTGCTTCTATCAGGGTGCAGCCGCTTGTCTGTATGGTCAGTTGAGTGCTGCCTTCGGCTCCTTTTGCCCAACTACTTCCGTAGAGAAGGTCGGACTTGTTGACGCCTTTTCTCCATAATATATCCGCATTGTTATTGAAGAAGGTGATAAACTTCTTCTGATAAATGGGTTCCAAATTATCATCTAAAATGAGTTTCACAAAATAACGGATGAATATTCCTTTGAACAGTCCGCCATCACCGTTTCCTTCGTCTCGGAGAAGATTGTTTCCTGCGTCAATCATACTGCCGTCACTGATTCCGAAATAAGCGGCTTTACGGGCGTCTTTCAAATATGATGCTTCTCCTGTAATCTTAAACAGTTCGTGGGCTGTTCCGAGAAATGTCCCTTGGTTATAACTCAATGTCAGAGTATTTAAGTTATCCGTTCTTCCGTCTATATTGTCGTAGACAGCTCCTGTGGCAGGATTGAACAGATGTTCTCTTTCCCATTGGTAAATCTTGATAGCCCATTCTTTGTATTCCTCCACTTTTTCTATTTGATATAAGCGACAGGCGATGAGGCCGGCAGGACCGTTGGAACAGGCATTCTTGCTCCATACATCACCGTGGTTCCATGCGATACCACCGTTGCAGTATTCTTCATTCCAACCTTCCTTAATCCAATTCCAAAGTTGCTTGGCTGTATCCAGATATTTAGCTTCATCGGTGACTTCATACAAACGTATCATGGTCAGGGCAATCCATTCCATGTCATCGTAGAAGTTATTCCAATAACTTCCGCCGTTTTTGGAATTGATGCCAGCATACCACTTGTCGAAGCAGTCTTTATATTTAGCATCATGAGTACGAATATAGGCATCAATCAATACGTCCATAGCATGCGCTTGCGGCCAGTAATGAAAAGTTTCGTCATAACCGTCGCTTTCATAGTTGAAGTAATTGCCCGTTTCATTCCAGAAACGGTTAATTATGGTGACCGAGCTACTGTCTGCTGCTGCTTCCCAGTTGATTGTATAAAGCCCCTTGTCGTACATATACTCGTCTTCGATGTTGCTGCAACTTTGGAACATCAGCGCGAGGAACGGGACACATAATAATAGTTTTTTCATACATCTTCTTAATTAACTGGTTCTATAGAATGGGTGTAATTTTCACCGGTAAAAATAACACGAACTTTTGTATTATTTCCTATGATTCCATCATTAAACTTCCATTTACGATCCCATTGACCTGCTTCTGCATTATCATTTGTTTCCATGATATAGAAATAGGATGGATCTGGGTTTGCTCCTGGTACTACGTCTGTGTCGTTTTTGGTGCCCCAAATCAATTCGCTATCGTCCGCATATACCATTAGGAGTTTGTAACGATTGTCATTATTACTAGGACTTATTGTACCTGTTCCCTCAAATACTCCATTTCCTATATAGGGTAAGTCAAGAAGGACATTTCGATCCCAGCAGTGCCATAGTCCCATTGATTTAATTTCTTTTGTAATGACTGATTTGTTGGAGAAATCTACCTTAACACGATAAATTCCGTCTTTTTCGACAGTGGTAATTCCGTCTCCACTTTTAATCTCTCCATCTTCTATATAGAAGAACTTTGCATCTGCTTCTTGAGAAGAAGCCATCTTATAAGTCTTTCCTCCTTGCAGCCGGGTGAATATTTCAAATATGCCTTCTCCCAGTTTATTGTATTGCACGGCTTTACTGATATCATTTCCCCCTTCACTGGCTTCACCTGTCAAGAATAAGTTTTTAGGAGTTGTTTCCGGTTCTTCAGGAGATACACCGTCTCCGAGAGATACAAAATGTGTATAGTTTGCTCCGTTGAATTTAACGGTGACTTTGGTCATGCTACCATCAAACTGATTGTCAAATTTCCATTTGTGATTCCATTGCGGTTCATTACCTTCATTGATTCCATATTCTTTGATAAAGTAATATGAATCTTCTTGACCAGCTCCGTTCGGAGATGAATCTACGTCATTCAATGTTCCCCAATACATATCTTTATCGCTGTAAGACATCAACAGTTTGTAACGTTGGTCTTTTCCCCAGCTTTCCTGTTTAAACGTTACTTTGCCTTCTCCTTCAAATATTCCGTTACCTTTGTAAGACAGCTCGAAAATAACCTTGTTGCTCGGGCAGAAAAATACTCCTACTGATTTTACTTCCTGAATAGAGACTGAAGCAATAGAGAAGTCCATAGTGATGCGATAGATTCCGTCTTTTTCTACTGTCGTTTCGCCTTCGCCTTCTACAATTCTATTTCCATCAATGTAGAAATAGTTTGCGTTGTCATTGGTTTTATCTACCAGCTTATAGCTTTTTCCTCCTTTCAAACGGGTAAAGATTTCAAATGTTTCCTGTTCGGGTGAGGAACAAGGTACTGCTTGACTGATATCACTTCCCCCTTCGGTTGCTTCACCGGTGAGAAATAATTGAGATGGAACCTCTGCAAATCCGAGCATACGGGTGATCGTCAGTTTATGTGAGACATTGCTCATTGCCGTGCTCAGACCGCGTGATGCGATGACCGTCCAGATAATTGTACCTGTCTCTCCACTGTTCAATCCTGCTGCTGCACCTATTTTATTCAGTGTTTTATGACTGATAGTCGCGTAATTGCGCGCCCCGTTGTTGTCAGACAATACTTTGTAAAGAGGATTAGAAAAGTTTCCCCCTTCTTTGTCGAAAACGATTTCGTAGAGCGGTGAGCCACTGTCTTCAGCTTTCGCTGCTTCCCATTCGAAGAATAGGGAAGCGGTAGCAGATGCTACTAGTTCTACACTTTTTCCGCTGATTGGTTCATAAAGTTGATTCACCGGGCTTACTGCCGTATCTCTGTATTCCATATCTTCCGTACATGAGAAGATGATTGCTAATGTAGTGAATAAGGCGACTACTTTTGTTATTTTTGTTTTCATATTAATTTCCTTTTAATAGGGTGATTAGTTAGAATATCCGGGATTGTTAGGGGCTAGATTCGGATTCAGGTTGATTTGGCTTTGAGGAACTGCCCATAAATAATCTCTGTTTTCGTCGAACTGACGTTTATCCAGTCGGATAGGATTACCGTTGTTGAAGTTTTGCGCCATAAACATATCCTTCAAGGTATTCTTTTCCGGCTTTCCAGCGTTTGATATCATACCATCTCAATCCTTCGAGGGCTAGTTCGCAACGGCGTTCGTTACGGATGATTTGTCTCATTTCCGCTTCTGTCTTTTCGGTAGGATAAGCTTTTGCTTCTTCTGTGAATCCAGCTCTGTTTCGGAGTGGGAGTATGGTCTGATTCCAGATAGTAGCATCCATGTTTCCTTTCTCAAATTGAGCCTCTGCATACATTAACAAAATATCGGCATAACGTATGATGCTAAGATTTACCCCAGAATTCATATCACCTTTTGCTTGTGGGCTATAGTATTTGCGGGTGTAATATCCGGTAGCAGTTTTGTTACTTCCGGCTTCATACTTATCCACTGTGTTGGATTGCGGATTGATTTGAATGATAGTTCCTGTACTGCCGTCCGAAACATTCTTACTCCAGTCATAACCGTCATAAACAACAGTGGCGGTCAGCCGCAAATCGCGGTTGGCATACGGAGTACTTGGATTGTATAACGGGCTATTTTCATTGAATGCTTTGCCATCTACCATTAAATAACTGTCTACCAACGATTGTTGCGGAGCGCGGTTACAAAGACGTGCACCAACTGATAGCGGAGCCATATCTGACATCTCACCCCATGTCAGTAGGAAAGGAACGTATGCACGGTCTAGAATAATCTCCTGATTATATTCGTTGGTTTCTTCAAAAACACTACGATAAGTGGGGAGAAGGCTGTATGTGCCATATTCATTCTGTTTCTTTATCAGATTATCGCAATATTTGATAACGTTATCCCAGTCACTGTCCATTAGGTAGACTCTCGCCTGTAGAGCACTGACCGCTCCTTTGGTAATCTTGCCTTGTTCAGCATCTTGCAATTGGTCACGGGTGGGAAGTGCGTTTGCTATATCTTCTAATTCCTGATGGATGAAGCTGATGATGGTAGCACGTGGAGTACGGGCAATGGAGTTGGATTCATCAATTGTAATATCTTTGTCAAAGAATGGCACATCTCCATACAGATTAGTTAGCCGGAAATAGATAAAGGCACGGATAAAACGAATTTCGGCAATCATGCGTGCTTTGACAGCTACATTCATTCCCGGAACCAGATCTACTTTCTCCAGAAACACATGGCAGGTTTTGATACCACCGTATAGATCCTTCCATTCATTTTTAAAGAGTTCTAAAGAAGGAGTGCCCATACCTTTGCGAATGGCACGCGGGTCGGTTACATTTCTTCCGTCGAATACATTGTCACTCAGACTTTCGTCCTGCCACATTCTTCCGGCATTGTACATTTGGCTGTAGGCCATGTTAACTACGTATTGTGCTTTCTCTGTGGAGTTCCAGAAGCTGTTGTCCGTGAATTTGTTGGACGGGGTATTTTCCATATCGTTGCAACCGGTCATCAGCACGGAAGCAACCCCAGCCACTAAATAGAGAAGTTTATATCTTTTCATACTGTTGTTTGATTAAAATTCAATGTCTACACCAAATCCGAAATAACGCAGAGTAGGATACGAACGCCCACTATTGGCACCGCTTGTGCTCATTTTGGAATCAAATTCGGATGATTCCGGGTCTATAAACGAGTTGTTGCTGAATGTCAGTAAGTTCTGACCGTTTATATACAAGCGGGCTTTTTGCATTCCCAAATGTTTAGTCCATTCTTTGGGCAGGGTATAACCAATCGTGAGGTTTTTCAACCGCAAGTATTTACCGTCTAGCAAGAAGAGGTCGGAGCCGTTTCCATTGCCGTAGTTGTTTCTGTTGGAGTCAGAACCTGGCGCTGCTAATCTTGGCCAGCGGGCCTCGGTATTGGTTGGTGTCCAGAAATCCAGTTGATGTTTATAAATGGTATAAGAGTAGTTGGCGTGATATGGTTCTATCAATTCACCACGCAACATCATGTCACGTTTGCCTACTCCTTGCCAGAACATACTGAAATCGATCCCTTTCCAGTTCAGACCGTAGGTGAATCCGAAAGTATAACGTGGGAAGGCATTACCAAGAATAAACTTATCTTTTGAGTCGATGATACCGTCGTCATTTCGGTCTACAAATTTAATATCTCCGGGTTGTACCTTAGCTCCTACTGGTATGGCAGACGCTTCAATTTCATCGTAACTTTGGAAAAATCCTGCCATCTTATAGCCATAATAAGAGTTCAAGGGAACACCGACCCGGATGATACGGCTTAACTCTTCCACTTGGGTAATTTGTTCGTCTCCGGGGAATTCCAATACCTTGTTCCAAGAATCTCCCAAATTAAAGTTGAAATTGTGAGTAAACGCCCCAGTTTTCAATCGATAGTTGACAGATAGATCCCATCCCTGATTTTGCATCTTGCCGATATTTGCCATAGGCATTTCCGTACCGAATACGGAAGAAATCAGCGGTTTCATTAAGATGTCATTCGTTCTTTTATGGAAGTAATCGAAAGTGACAGTCAGACTGTTTTGTAGGAAAGAGGCATCGACACCGATATTGAATGTTTGGGTTTTTTCCCAAGTCAGATTTTCTAGTCCCAGTTTGAATCCGGCTCCCGATACCGTTTTGTTATTGTAGGCATAGCTGTTGTCATACACGTCATATACGGTAAAACGATCGTAAGTACCGATTGCTTGACTGCCCAAGATACCATAAGAGGCTCGTAACTTCAAGTCGCCTATCTTTTCTTTATAAAACTCCATGAAGGATTCTTCTGTAGGGCGCCACCCCAAGGAAACTGAGGGGAAAAAGCCCCAACGATAATCCTTGTGGAACTTAGAAGCTCCGTCGTAGCGAAAACTGAATTCTGCATAATATCTGTCGGCATACGAATAACCTGCACGTCCAAGGAAAGAGGTTATGCTGGTGCGGTTACTGTCGTCAACGGAAGTTTTTCCTGTGATGTTTCCCGGCTCACTGGTTGTTTCGTCAGTAGCAATACCTAAATCGGGGTCTACATACTTCTTTTCTATTTCGTTACTGCTTTGTGTGTATGACTCGTTGGTCAATCCTACTAGACCGTTGACCGTATGCTTGCCGAATGTTTTGTTGTAATCCAATAGCAGTTGAGTATTGATAAGATAGGCGTTACTGTTCCAGTTACTGGTTTTGTTGTTCTCTTTTTTGATTGGACGCGGTTCTGTGGCTTCTTCGCTACTATAATAAGCCACTGCATGATTCCTGGTAAAACGTGTGTCGTTCATGATGTCAGCACCGAACACTCCTTTCAATTTTAATCCGTCAATAATCTTCATTTCGGCGGAAACGTTTGTGTTGATGTAGTTATTACGGTATTTATTTCTTCCACCCGCTTCCAACTGTCCCAGTGGGTTGAACTCGGACAATATATCATTCAGTAGGTATCGTCCGTCTGCTGATTTCATTTTATAGTAATAGTAGGTCGGGGTGCGGGCGGCATCTACTTCCAGGCTTCCTCCGGTAGTGCTTACACTGTTGTTGCGGGCATAAGCAAGGATTCCGGTCAGTTTGAAGCGTCCGAGCTCAGTACTCAGACTTGTGCGGAAGTTGTAGCGTTGAACACCGAAAGAGTCGTTTCCTACATAGTTGCTTTCCTGATCGTAATAACCCATTGAAATCATGTAAGTAGAGTGTTCGCTACCTCCGGATACGCTTAGGTTATAATTCTGTTGCATGGCTGTTCGCATAATCTGGTCAAAGAACCAGCTCTCTTCATTCTGATGAGCGGCTAAATCGCGGATTTGGTCAGGAGTATACTTGGGAGCATTGCCTGCATTGGTTTCTGCAAGATTTCTCAGTGTTGCGTTTTGATAGCCTGCTACCGGAGAGAACAGGATGTCCGGATTTTCCCAACCTATCATGCCGCTCAAGCGGACTACCGGACGCTGGTTCTTTTCCCTTTTTTGGTTGGTCACCACTACTACACCGTTGGAAGAACGTGAACCGTAGATAGCGGCCGTTCCTGCATCTTTCAAAATAGAGATGTTTTCGATGTCCATCGGATTCAGCTTATTGAAGCTTTCACCGTCAGCTACCAGTCCGTCTATCACAAATAGAGGGCTATTGTCATTCAGCGTACTGATACCACGGATATTGAAATTCGTTTTGTTATCATTCGGGTTGTGGTTACGTTGCTGTATGATAACGTTCGGTGCTGCTCCTTGCAATGCCTGAGTCATGTTTGCCACCGGACGGTTTTCAATCATGTCGGCTTTTACTTGGTCTACCGCACCTACCGCACTTTTACGGGTTGTTGTGCCATATCCTACTACAATAACTTCATCGAGGACTTTCGTGTCTTCTTTCATGCTAATGGAAAGAGAACTCTTTCCGTTAACCGGAAACTCTAGAGTAGCATAGCCGATGTACGAAAAAACTAGTGTATCATTGGCGTCACATTGAATGGAGAAGTTGCCGTTGATGTCTGTAATTGTTCCGATTCCCGACTTGCCTTTTACACTTACGCTTACTCCGATGAGAGGTTCACCGGATGCATCTTTTACCGTTCCTTTTACGAGGGTATTCTTCGTTTGCGAAGTGCTCAATATGCTCGCCTGTCCGGCATTAATGTCGGGCGCCAGAATAAATAAAGAGGCTATAGCGAGACTGAAAAACAAAAGTTTATACTTTCTACAAGTCATACCTTGTTTTGATTTAAGGAATTAAATTAAATGATTAAAATTCTCTGATGCTAGTTTTGATTTTGAATGGAGAGTACTTTTAGGTCATACGTATTAGTGTTTAATGGTTAATATAAAATAGTGTCTTGACCGTTATGAAAATCAGACGTTGCAAATATGGGGGTGGTGCTGAGGAATGTATGTACGAATTTATGCCATTTATGTCTTTTCTTGATAAAATGGCAGGAATTGAGGAGGAAATGGCGGAAAATCGTGCAATTTATTATCTGTTTATTATTGGTGTAAGAAGTTTCTTTATTACTTTTGTATTAATGAACTGCATCCTTTGCTATTGAATGAAATACTTTGTTGCTTATGGGAAAAACATATCTTTCTCGATTTTTCTTTTTTCTCGTTATCGGTTGGTGGAGTCTGTTGGATGTTGAGGCTACAGCATATAGTTTGCGTCAGTTTTCCAGCAAAAACGGATTGTCTAATAGCGCCATTCTTTCTATTTGTCAGGATTGTGATGGATTGATCTGGATTGGTTCGTGTGATGGATTAAATGTGTTTGATGGGACTGAACTCCGTTTGTATAAGCCTGTTGATGTCCGGAACAATTTGTCAGGTAACTTGATTGATAATATAATGGAAGCGGAAGACCATGTTTTATGGATACAGACGAATTATGGACTCGACCGTTTCGATACTCATTTGCAGACTGTTCAGCGGTTTAAAGACTTTCAGGATATTAGCTGTATGGCAAAAACGCGGGAGAATGATGTCTTGGTCATTAAGGATGACGGTTATATTTATTATTTTGATCGGAAAGGACTTAAATTCCACCGTTTGAATGCAAAGCGGTTAGCTTTTGAGGATATACAGTATATATGTGTGGATAGTGCGAATGTTCTATGGATTTTTTCTTCTAGTGGTGATGTCCGTAGTTATGTTATTGAAAAGAAGGAAGATAGTATCCCGGAACTTATTCTTCAGTCGTTGTTTGAGCAGGAGGGAGAGTTGTTTTGGACATCAGGAGAAGGAGATTTGGTTTATTTTATTGACGGTGCTTATGATCTTTATGAGTATGATTTGCGTAGCCGGAATAAATATTTCATAGCTGATTTGAAAGAGGAGATAGCTCAGCGAGGGCAGGTCTCTTCTATTGTCAAGCAAAGAGATGATTATTATGTCGGTTTCAAAAGCAGTGGATTGATTTGCTTGAAATATCAGTCCGACAGTAAGGTTAAATATGTCATGCAATCAATCGGCATTGAATCCGGCATTTTCTGTCTGTTTAAAGATCGATTTCAGGATATTATTTGGGTGGGAACTGATGGACAGGGGGTATATATGTATTTCATCGACCATTTTTCTATTCGGAATACTTTATTGGATACTTCTGACTATCAAATTAACACTCCGGTGCGGGCTTTGTTTTTGGATGATGAACAAACGTTATGGGTAGGGACTAAAGGAGATGGAATTTTGCGTATGCTCCGTTATGCTCCAGATACGGGAGGAAAGTTTGATGTGGAACGGTTGCATACAGGGAATAGTTCGTTGACGGATAATTCCGTTTACTGTTTTGCTCCTAGTTGTTGGAATCGACTGTGGATAGGAACGGAGCATGGGATGAACTATTATTCTTATCGGGAGAGAAAAGTAAAAGAGTTTCCTGTTATGGTTGACGGTAAGACGTTGAGATATGTGCACTCTATATGTGAATTGAATGACAGTACGATTTGGGTGGCTACTGTAGGTGAGGGAATTGTGAAAATTGTACTGAACGTTTCTGATGGAGAACCTAAAGTTATGTTTACCCGAAGAATTGTGTTAGATGGAGGGAGAAGAGCTTCTAATTACTTTTTTACGTCTCATCAGGAAAATGATTCCATTCTATGGTTTGGTAATCGTGGTTATGGTGCTTACCGGATGAATGTGAAGACGGAGGTGATGATGCCATTTCGTTTTGACCAGGAAGTCAGTAACCAGGCTGTAAATGATATTTTTGCCATTCTTTCAAATAAAAAAGGCTATTGGTTGGGTACTAGTTTTGGGTTGACACACATGCAGTCGCCCGGTAATTATCGGGTATATAATGAGGCAGATGGATTCCCCAATAATACGGTTCACGGCATTTTGGAAGATGGCGAACATAATCTTTGGCTAAGTACCAATCAAGGGGTGGTACGGTTTAATATTGAGGCAAATACTGTCCAGGCTTATAATCGGCAGAATAATCTGGAAGTCACAGAGTTCAGTGATGGTGCTTTCTTTAAGGACGAGCGTACAGGGACTCTCTTCTTCGGTGGAACAAACGGATTTATTACTATCAATGAAAACGATCTTACGGCTATGGAATATATGCCGAAATTGCAGTTTTACCGTCTATCTATCTTTGGAAAAGAATATAATATTTATCATTTTTTGCGGCAAGATAAAGATGTGGAAGTATTGGAACTGGATTATAGCCAGAATTTTTTCAATTTATCTTTTGTAGCTGTCGATTATATCAATGGTAATAATTATACTTATTCTTATATGATAGACGGACTAAGCAATAATTGGATAGAGAACGGCTCTTCTACAACGGCTGTTTTCTCCAATCTTCCACCCGGTCAATACACTCTTTGGGTGAAATGCCGGAGTAATATTATGGGTAAAGAAAGCAAGCCGTACTCTTTGGTCATTCGTATTGCTCCTCCTTGGTATATGACACAATTAGCTTATTGGGGATATTTCTTGCTGTTTCTTCTTTTGCTTTGGGGGCTTGTTTATATGGCTATTCGTCGCTATCGTCGGAAACGGGATATTATTATTGAGAAACTGAACCGACAAAAACGAGATGAAATTTATGAATCTAAATTAAGGTTCTTTACAAATATCACACATGAATTTTGTACGCCTCTTACTTTAATATCAGGACCTTGTGAGAAGATTCTGTCTTATGCCGGAACAGATGGATATATCCGTAAATATGCTGATTTGGTTCAACAGAATGCACAGAAACTGAATTCGCTGATTCAAGAATTGATAGAATTTCGTCGGTTAGAAACAGGGCATAAGGTATTGGATATACAAGAGGTAGCTGTGGATGAGCATACTCGGGGCATTGCCGAATCTTTTGGTGAATGGGTGGAAAGTAGAAAGGTGGATTATCAACTAAATATTGAGGAGGGAGATCGCTGGAATACAGATGTGAGTTGCTTGAGTAAAATTGTCAATAATTTGATATCGAATGCCTTCAAATATACCTCCGATGGCGGTAAGATAACTGTGGAGCAATGTATTGAAGGAGAAAGGCTTTGTATCCGTGTATCCAATTCAGGTAAGGGAATTAAGAAGGAGAATCTGGATAAGATATTCGACCGCTATAAGATTCTGGATGATTTTGAAACGCAGAATAAGAACGAAGCTTTCCCGAGAAATGGCTTGGGACTGGCTATTTGTCATAGTATGGTGAATCTGCTTGCTGGAGAGATTCGCGTGATGAGCATACCGGAAGAGGTGACGACTTTTGAGGTTGTTTTGCCGATGTTGACTGTCACTGATGCGAAATCAGGAGAATTGAAGGAACTGAAGAAGCAAGTAATGCCAATTAGCGATAAACCAGTAGAGCAGAAGAAGGATATTGTTGCAGATTATGACGCTTCTAGGCAGACTATAATGATTATTGATGATGATCCTTCTATGTTGTGGTTTGTGACAGAAATTTTTGCGGGTAAATATAATGTGCAGCCGTTTAATAGTGCTCAGGAGGCGTTGGAACAGCTGAAACTGAAACAACCGGACTTGATTTTATCGGATGTGATGATGCCGGATATGGATGGACGGGCATTTGCGAAGATTGTGAAGGAAGATAAATTGTTGAGTCATATTCCGCTAGTATTGCTCTCGGCACTTAATTATATTGATGAGCAAGTGAAAGGAATCGAATCGGGTGCGGAGGCATACGTTACAAAACCTTTTAATGTCGAATATCTAGAGAAGATTGTAGAAAGGCAGATTAGGCGTAAAGAGGATATGAAAGAGTATTATAGCTCTATTTATAGTGCTTTTAAACTGGAAGACGGGCATCTTTTGCATAAAGAAGACAAGTCGTTCTTTGAGAAAATGATGCGAGTGATAGATGAATATGTGGAGAATCCGGAGCTTTCGGTAGAGTTGTTGAGCGCTTCATTAGGGTGTAGCACTCGTCAGTTTTATCGGAAATTGAAGAATGTAACGGATAAAACTCCGGCTGACATTATCAAAGAGTATCGTCTGACGGTAGCGGAACGCCTGTTGCTTACTACAAATCTTACAGTAGAGGAGATTATGAATAAGGCGGGTTATACGAATAGAGGTACTTTCTATAAAGTGTTTTCTCAAAAGTTCGGAATGCCTCCGCGGCAGTATAGAGAGATGAAAAAAAAGATTTGAAAGAGAAGGACTTTCATTAGTATAATTGAGTGGGGGTGTGTCAAGGGTTTGAATAGTTTATCATTTTGACACACCCTCAATTTCTCGGAAGATTAAAGTTGCTTTTTGGGCTTTCTTCTCGCCCATCCTTCTTCACTAAAGTCGGGTTCTTTATCTTTGAAAAATTCCTGCCAGTTATCTTTCCTTTTCGGTCCGCGGGCATCCGAATATCCCCGCTCTGCACGGCTTGGTTTTTCCTTCTTGCTGGATTTTGAACCTTTGGCAGAAGCATCCTTAGATTTTCTGTCTTTATTTTCATAGCGTGGAGCGCGCTCTTCGTTTTTACCGGATCTTTTACCGCCTTTGCGTTCACCCGAACCGTTTTCGTGTCCTTTTCCACCTTCTTCACTGGAGACTTCTACAACAACTTTACGACCATTCCATTTGGCACGGTTTAGAGCTTTTAGAACATTGACGGTTTCTTTTTCAGGTACTTCGAAGAAAGAGAAGTTCTGCATCAGGTCAATGCGTCCCAACTCGATACGTCCGCGTGTATTACTGTTCAATAAGCCGATAAGATCACTGGGGAAGAAACTGTCTGTTTTACCCAGATTGATGAATAGGCGGTTGAAGCCTGGAGCAGCTTTCCGACTTCTCTTTTCGAAACCATTTTCTTTGCGGTCACTTTTTCTGGCACGTTCACTACGGCTTTCAATTGTTGGTTGTTCTATTCCCGGGCGGTGGCGGTAATATTCTGCGAAACGGTTGAATTCGTGCGAAACCACTCGTTTTATCAGGTCTTCCTTGCTCAACCATTCTAGTTTACGATAGATTTCCGGCATGAAGCCTGCGATTTCTTCTTCATTTACTTTTACTTTTTCAAGGTCGTCAATAACCTTAATCAACTGCTTTTGGCAAATGCCTGCCGCAGTCGGCATCTCTCCGGTAATGAATTTCTTGCCGATAATTCGTTCTATTTCTCTTAACTTTCCCTTCTCGCGGAGATTGATGATAGCGATAGAAGTACCGGTTTTTCCGGCACGTCCTGTACGTCCGCTGCGGTGAGTGTAGCTTTCTGTATCATCAGGCAAGCCGTAGTTGATGACGTGAGTCAAATCGTCCACATCCAGACCACGGGCTGCTACATCCGTAGCAACAAGCAGCTGCAGATTACAAATACGGAACTTTTGCATGACAGTGTCTCGTTGTGCTTGTGAAAGTTCGCCATGCAGCGAGTCGGCATTATAGCCTTCTTGCATTAATTTGTCAGCAATTTCCTGTGTTTCCTTGCGGGTACGGCAGAAAATAATACCGTATATTTGCGGGTAATAGTCGACAATGCGTTTTAAAGCCTCGTATTTATCTTTCGCTTGTACGGTATAAACTACGTGTTTAACGTTGTTGGTACTTTCGTTCTTACGGCCAATAGTAATTTCTTTCGCGTTACGTAAATAGTTCTTGGAGATACGTGCAATTTCCGGGCTCATAGTAGCGGAGAAAAGCAGTGTGTTACGTTCTTGCGGTACATCAGCCAGAATAGCGTTAATGCTATCTGTAAATCCCATGTTCAGCATCTCGTCTGCTTCGTCCATTACAACGTTGCGGATGGTGGATAGGGAAACGGTCTTGCGTTCCATCAAGTCCAGCAAACGTCCAGGAGTGGCTACGATGATATGTACGCCTCGTTTCAGGCTGCGTATCTGGCTGTCAATGGAAGAACCTCCATATACAGGCAGTACTTTTAGTCCATCAATGTATTTGGAATAGTCGTTCAAATCTCCTGCTATTTGGAGACAAAGCTCACGGGTAGGGCAGAGGATAAGTGATTGTGGGATTCTGTTCTTTACGTCAATTTGTTGGAGCAGAGGCAAACCGAATGCGGCTGTTTTACCTGTTCCTGTCTGTGCAAGAGCTACTACATCATTATTTTCTCCTAAAAGGTACGGAATCACTTCCTCTTGTACCGGCATGGGATTCTCGTATCCCATTTCTTCAATTGCTCTACGTATCTCCGGAGAAACACCAAGCTCTTCAAATGTCTTCATTAAATCTCTGTATATCTTTTATTTCGGCTGCAAAGATAGTTAATTTAGTTGATAATGAATGGTTGATAACGGATAATTATTGTAGACGTCATCATATTTATGGATCAGTCTGAAAATTGGGGGATTTGATTCAGAGCAATCATATTCTTAACAAAATAGATTCATTCCGGTGTGAAAATGAACTAAACTGTGCAGTTCTGACTCATTCGATAGCGGAATACTGCGTAACTTACCTCTTTTTTATAAATAAAGTATCATCAATGCCACTATAAGATTATTGCCATTCATCGCTTTCACCTGATTCTTGAAATGCCGATGAATAAGGCTATAGCGGGTGAAAGCGAGGGGTGAAATCAGGTGAAACAGAACATTATCGGTTTCACCTTGGCTTTTCAAAATATCCTTTGAGCTAAAACCAATATCATTATAGCTAATCCGGATATCATTATAGCTAATGAAAATATGCTTATAGCAAATCCATTGTCAGGTATTAATAGATGAACTGTCAGATGTTAATAGCTTAGTTGTCAGGTGTTAATACCTTGGTTCTCATCTGTTAATACTTGAATTGGTACATCTGTAGATTCAACAGATTGGATCTATATACTCACCGTATTGCATCTATATGTCCATCACGGTGGCTATATATGTCCATCACGATGGCTATATATGTCCAGCAATCGGTATAAATAAATTCAAAAGGTGAAAGCGATAATGGAAGCCTTCACCTGTTTTTTTCCTACGCTTTCACCCGCTATCTCCTTATTCATCGATGTTTCAGTTATAAGGTGAAACGGGTGAAACTTATGAATCCAAAGTTCATGTTATACTTATGCAAATCAGTAATTGAAAACAAAATCTCATTCATTCCAATATAGAATTGAATTAAATTTTAAGGATGTGATTGCACTGAATCAAATCCCCAAGAATTACAACTGAGCCATATTTATCCTTTATCAACAATCAATTATCTGTTAATAAAATGCTGCGCAACTGTTCTATGTCTTCCATAAAGAGTCCGATTCCTCTTTTCAGATACGTTTGTATACTCCTATATAGTTGTTGAGCGAATGATATAAAGCTCTGTGTCCTTTTGTGCATTATGGTAAATTTTACCTGTATTTCTTAGCAAACTCCACGGATACTGAATTACTGAAACTTCCGCAAACCTCGGCTGCGAAGTCTTTTCCACATTGGATTATTTTATCCCATATATCTTCATTCAAGTTATTTAGGTCGCGGTATCGAACATCATATTTGAGTAATCCATAAATGAGTCCTGCATTAAAATTGTCGCCGGCCCCAATGGTGCTGACTGCCTGTAACGGTTCTACCGGATAATCTTTGTTGACCAGATTGGTGCGCAACGCTACTTTTTCTCCACCTGCAGTACAGATGAATCGTGGGCAATAGAATTTGATTTTATCCTTGTATATCTTGTCTACGTCCTGTATGTTGTACATATAGAGGAAATCCTCCAATGAACCGCGTACAATATCCGCATATTCAAGATTCTCAATAATGGTTGGAGCCAGTTTGATGGCTTCGTTCTTATGAGAAGAGCGGAAATTCGGGTCGTAATAGATGATGGCTTTCTTTTCCCGTGCCTGATCGAGTAATTCGAGAATCTTTTCCCGCAGTACCGGATTCAGTGCATAATACGACCCCACCATCACAATGTCATCTTCCTCTAATTTAGGGAATAGGACGTCTAGACGTTGCTTGGGATAGTTCTTGTAAAATATATATTCTGCATCGCTTTGCTCGTTGAGAAAAGCCAGAGATACTGGTGATTTACCGTCCGGGAATACGTTGACATGATCGGTTGGAATATTATTCTCACGCATAAACTGCAGGATAATATTGCCTACACGGTCATTTCCGGTTTCACTGATGAAACCGACGTTTACTCCCATTCGTCCCAATGAGACGATGCCATTGAATACAGAGCCTCCCGGTACGGCTGCGGAAGGCTGGTCACCTCGAAAGATGATATCGAGGATTGTCTCTCCGATACCGATTACTTTTCGCATAGTGATCTTGATTTTTCTCCCAGATAACCACCATGATGGCGTTTTGAATATTCGGCGATCGTAAATCCGGTTTCTTTCATGGTTTGTACCACCAATATATCTCCGATCACTGTCATGGCAGTGGTAGAGGTAGTAGGAGTCATGCCTAACACACAGACTTCAGCCGGCTTACCGGTACTAAGACAAACATCCGACTCTTTTGCCAACGGACTGTCCGGATTACCAGTAATAACAATAAACTTCAAATCCGGATCCAGATTATGAGCCAGACGGGTTAATTCCACAATTTCCCGTGTCTTGCCCGAGTTGGAGATCAACAGGAGTAAATCATTTTTTTGTAAAATACCCAAATCACCGTGTTGCGCCTCGCTGGGATGCAGAAAGACAGATGGAATACCGGTGGAACAAAAAGTTGTAGCAATGTTCATGGCAATCTGTCCGGCTTTTCCCATACCGGAAGTTACCAGTTTTCCCTTTTTCTGATGTATTTGTTCTACAATCAGTTTTACTGCTTTTTCATAAGCGTCTGTTATTGGGATGTTGAGCACAGCTTGTGCTTCCTGTTGCAAAAGTTGTTTGATGGAGTCTATCATATAATCAGTTTATTTTTCTTTTAATTCGTTCAATGTGTTTGCTACTTCGTAATAGGTTGAGAATGGTTGCCGTGCAAAACCTTTATCCTCCAACGTGTGGAGTGCTTTCAATAGTTCGTCATAGAAACCATATTCATTGTAGAAGATGACCTTTTTCCGGTGATAACCGATAGAAGCAGCGGCTATTACATGGAAGATCTCATCGAGCGTACCAACGCCTCCGGGTAGTGCGACTAGCACCTCCGACTTCTCCGTTATGATATCTTTGCGGTCACTCAAATTGCGGGTGTGAATTTCTTCGTCTAACAGAGTGCTTACTTTGCCGTTCTCCTCCAGTTTGGCGGGAACAACTCCGATGACCTTGCCGCCGTTTTCTTTCACGGCGCGGGCGATACATTCCATCAGTCCGAGGCTGGCACCTCCATATATCAAGGTTTTGCCTTTCTGCCCCATCCATTCTCCTATTTGGCGGGCACTTTCGAAGTACACTTTGTCAATGTTTTCGGAAGCGGAACAGAATATTCCTATCTTTTCCATATACGTTGTTGCTGTTATAGTCCACAAATATCTGCAATTTTCTATAAACAGCAATAAGTTTTATTGTATTTTTGCGGCATTAATTCAATAAGGAAGTAGAAAACAATGCATTGCAACGAATATACATTGCCAAATGGCTTACGTATTATCCATGAACCGACCCTCTCAAAAGTAGCTTATTGTGGTTTTGCGATCGATGCCGGAACGCGCGATGAGGCGGAGAATGAGCAGGGAATGGCCCATTTTGTAGAACACCTGATTTTTAAGGGAACGGAGAAGCGGAAAGCCTGGCATATCCTCAACCGGATGGAGAATGTGGGGGGCGACCTGAATGCTTACACTAATAAGGAAGAAACGGTGGTCTATGCCGCTTTCCTGAAAGAACATCTGGAACGGGCGCTTGAACTGTTGGGGGATATTGTATTTCATTCAACTTTTCCGCAGCATGAAATAGAAAAAGAAACGGAGGTCATTATCGATGAAATCCAGTCGTATGAAGATACTCCGTCGGAACTGATCTTCGATGATTTTGAAGATATGATCTTCCGCAATCATCCATTGGGAAGAAACATTCTTGGTAAACCGGAACTGCTGCGGAGTTTTCGCACAGAGGATGTTCTATCGTTTACCCGCCGGTTTTACCAACCGGGGAATATGGTGTTTTTTGTTCAGGGACAATATGATTTCAAGAAAATCATCCGCTTGGTAGAAAAATACCTTTCGGATATTCCTGATGTAAGAGTAGAGAATCGTCGCACACCTCCGCCTCTTTATATGCCGGAACATTTGACGGTTTCTAGAGACACACACCAGGCACATGTAATGATGGGTAGCCGTGGCTATAATGCGTATGACGACAAACGCACGGCTCTCTATTTATTGAACAATGTCCTCGGAGGTCCCGGAATGAATAGCAAACTCAATGTATCCCTTCGTGAGCGTAGAGGACTGGTTTATAATGTCGAATCCAATCTGACCTCTTACACGGATACAGGGGCTTTCTGTATTTATTTCGGGACGGATGTGGATGACATGGATACCTGTTTGAAACTGACCTATAAGGAACTGAAGCGGATGCGTGATGTGAAAATGACTTCCTCCCAATTGGCAGCAGCGAAAAAGCAGTTGATCGGACAAATCGGAGTGGCATCTGATAACTTTGAGAATAATGCATTGGGAATGGCGAAAACATACCTTCATTATCATAAATATGAATCATCCGAGCTTGTTTTTAAGCGTATTGAAGAGTTAACGGCAGAGCAACTACTGGAGGTTGCCAATGAAATGTTTGCAGAAGAGTATTTATCAACGCTGATTTATAAGTAGCTTTTTGATACTGCTGCGATATACTGACAATTAATAAACTGTTAATATTAAACTGACCATGAGAAACTTAACACGAAATTTCTGGATTTGCCTGGGTCTGATAATGTTTCCCCTTACAACATTCGGGCAGCAGAAGAACAATTTTACCTATGTGCCCGCCCAAGAGCTTTTATTGGTAGGAAAAGCGACTACCGAAGGTGAATATTTCCATCGGGTAGATACAGCAAAGTATTGTACGATGCCTCCCGCAGTAAAGAAGCTATTCACCAACTCTGCAGGTTTGGCTATTTCCTTCACAACGAACAGTCCGGTGATAAAAGCTAAATGGACTGTTCCTGACAATTACCAACTGCCAAACTTGACCAGAATAGCCCAAAAAGGCTTGGATTTGTATATCAAACGGGATGGGAAATGGCAATTTGCCGGAGTAGGGATGCCGGGTGGCGTGACTACGGAAAGAGTGATTGTCGATAATATGGGAACCGAAGAGAAAGAATGTTTGTTGTATCTGCCCTTATACGATGAGTTGAAGAGTCTGGAGATAGGCGTCTCTTCTGATGCTCACATATATAAAGGAGAAAATCCGTTCAAAAAGAAAATAGTAGTCTACGGATCCAGCATTTTGCAGGGAGCTTCTGCCAGCCGTCCGGGTATGGCCTATCCGGCCCGCTTATCCCGTAGCAGTGGATATAATTTCATTAATTTGGGATTGAGTGGTAATGGAAAAATGGAGAAAGAAGTTGCCGGGATGTTAGCGAATATTGATGCAGACGCTTTTATCTTGGATTGTATTCCCAATCCTTCTCCAAAAGAGATTACCGAACGGGCTGTAGGCTTTGTAATGACCTTGCGGGAGAAACATCCGGATACACCTATTATTATCATACAGACATTGATACGCGAAACGGGAAACTTTAATCAGAAAGCCCGTGAGAATGTAAAGCAACAGAATGAGGCTATCGCCGAGCAAGTAGAAGTACTGCGTAAAAAAGGCGTAAAGAACCTGTATTTCATTAAAGAAGACCGTTTCTTGGGAACAGATCACGAGGGAACCATCGACGGAACTCATCCGAACGATTTGGGATTCGACCGGATGCTAAAGAAGTATAAACCTGCTATCAGCAAGATTCTGAAAATTAAGTTTAGAGACGAATAACGGAAAGAAATAAGAAGAAATAAAGGTCAATTCATGGGGGTGAATTGACCTTTTTTCTTTTGCAAATGTGTTAAGTTGTTCCTGAAAACAAGAAGCCCACTACTTCTTTAATAAGATGTTTCGAATGACTTATAGAGAAGATCATTCCAAATCTCTCAATCCTTTTTCCTCCAAATAATGAATAAGTTCTTGTGGACGGTCTGTTTGTATCATTGTTGCTTTATGCTTTAACATCCAACCCCAATGTTTATCTTTACTTTCCAATAGAGCATTCTCATCATCATGTCCGCCACATAGACTATCCCATAAAGTATTCATCCATACCCGACTACCTGATTTAGCGATTTCATCTATTATTTTTAGATTCGGATTTGCATCATCTTTGAAGCATAGTTCGTAAGCAATTGGGGTAAAGTTTTTGATAAAAGTTTGTATAGTGGCAACTGCTTCTTTATCCCATAAATTAACGATAGGCATATAAAGCATGCTTTCATTGGAGCCATACTCTTTTTTCACTTTCTCTACAGGATAGTATCCTTTGATGATGACCTGTTTCTCCATTCCACATTCCTGGATGATAGGCATAATTTCTTTTATGTAAGTACCTCCTTTGTCTATATTGACAAGAATACGGCCTTTACAGACATTTAATGCTTCTTTCAGTGTGGGGATTGGTTGGCGGGTTTTGATTCCGTTGCCGCTGCGTAGGACGAACTTTTTCAGTTCCTCGGTCGTATAATCTTTTATCGGTCCCTTTCCCGTAGAAGTACGGTCGAGAGTTTCGTCGTGCATACAAATAAAGTTGCCATCTTTAGTCGGTTGTATGTCAAGTTCTATCATATCAACTTTCATTGCAATTGCTTTTTCGATACTTTGCAGGGAGTTTTCCGGCGCATTGCGCCAGTCTCCTCTATGAGCGATAACAAAGATATACTTCGATTCATTATCATGTAGATTTTTCAAAAGTTTATCAGTTCTTGTTTGTGCGCTGATGGAAAATGCGGTTAGCAGAATAGGTAGTAAGAAAAAAGTTTTTTCGTCATAACTTAATAGAATTCATTAATGATGATAAAAGTCACCCGGGGCATCGCCCCGGGTACTCGCTATTATTTGACAGTAATGCGGCGAATCAGGTAATTGACGGCGCCTGCCACATACATTGTTTTACAGTCCTCCGTAATTATGATTTCATACGGTTGGTTGAAGGTAGCCTTCAGTCCTTTTCCGTCGGAGAAACCTGCTTTCCCAGAACCAGCGATGGTTTCCAGCGTTCCTTTCGAGTAGTCTCCATTTGCGTCAGGAGTTAGTTTGCGGATGCAGTTGTACGTGTTATCCGAAAGATACAGGCATCCATCTGAACCGGCGGCTACCCCGAAAGTAGCACCCACTTTTGCACTAAGCGGATTACCGGGTTCTCCGTCATAATACTCTTGTCCTTTTACTCCGTCTCCTGCAATTGTTTTTTGCGTGCCATCTGGACTGATTTGAATCAACACATACCCATTAGAAGTACCAACAATCATATTCTTGTTTTTGTCGAACACAATATAGTTGGGAGATACGTTAAGAGTGGCGAAAGTTGTTTTTGTACCTGAAGGTGTGAATTTATAAATCGCCTTATTGTCGCGTGCCGATACATATATGTTATCTTCATCATCGAATGTAACATTCATTGGACTCTTCATTTCGGATGCTATGGTTGAAACAGACATACTGCCGGTTTCTATTTTCCGTAACATTCCTTTTCCTTTGTCGATGAAATAATAGTTTCCTTTCGAATCGAATCCACCTTGCCAGATAGCACTGCTACCGTCTACTGCCACATCGAGGAGTGAAGTGACCAGGAAGTCCGGAGAGATACGTCGTATATAGTTGTATCCTCGTTCTGTAAACCATAAACTGCCATCCGGAGCAAAAGCGATACCAGTGGGAAGCTTGGTTGTGGCTTCCGTACCGACTCCGTCTGTCATTTCGAATACTCCCTTCTGTCCAACGATTGTTTGAACGATATATTCCTGATCCGGTGTTTTTAGATAATTGAGCTCGAGGCCTGTCAATTCACCCGAGGGGGATTTGACGCGGATGGAATATTTTCCCGGAGCCATTTCAGGTAATATTATTTTCAGTTCGTCCTTGAAGGCTTCTATAACGGTTGCCTGCTGGTCGTTGATGAAAACAGCATTTTCTTCCGGCACCGTGCTGAAATTACGTCCCAGTATTGTAGCTATTTCACCGGAATAAACATTGGTGGGTTTCACGAGGACCAGCCTAAGCTCTGTCACTGACGCTTTGTAGTCATTATCATTGCAGGCTACAAACAATGATAAGAGTGGGCAGGCGAGCAGTAGTATGTATATCTTTCTCATAGTCTTTTATTTATTTACTGTTATGGTACGAATCAAATGGTTTTGCTCATCAGCGATATATACTTTATCCGAAACCAGTACGCTTGCAGGGCAATTGAATGTAGCTGTCAGGGCAGAACCATCAATTTTACCTTTCGTTCCCGGAATACCGGCTATTGTTTTTAATGTTCCTTTCGTATAGTCGCCTTCTGCATCCGGTGTTAGCGTACGTATGGTATGCATTGTATAATCGGTGATATAAAGTACCTCATCCGGGCCGAATGCAATGCCGAATGTTGCCCCCATGGTTGCTTTTGACAGGTCGTTCTGTTCACCATCAGAATAAGTCGCAGCAGTGGGTACTACGCCAGTTCCGAATACAGTTTTTAGTGTACCGTCCGTATCGAACATATGCAGCTGATAAGTACCGCCGGTACCTACAAAGATTCTTCCCTTCTTATCTACCGCCATACAATTGGGACCGGCTTTGAGTGAAGACATATCGTAGTTAGTTACAGTACCGCCAGACGTTATTTTCTTTACTGCCTTATTATCGCGGTCCGCAATATACATATTACCGTTACTATCAAAAGTGATGCTCATCGGACTTTTAAAGGTTGTTTCGGTGGAGAACACAGAGCAAGTGCCTTCCTGTGTAATCTTAATAATATTATTCAAAGCTTTATTGGCTACATAATATATGCCCGAGAGATCGAAACCACCTTGCCAGGGAGCATTAAATGTAACGGTGCCACTTTTGGCAACAGTTGAAACATTATATTCCTGATCCATTTTTCTGATGACGTTATTTCCTCTTTCGGCAATCCATATGTCACCATTGGGTGCGAGAGCTAGTCCCTGCGGGAATTTGAAAGAGGCAGCCGTTCCCTTACCGTCAGTAGAGGTAGTTGCGGAGTTACCTGCTACTGTTGCAACTGTGTAAGATAAATCTTCGTAGGTGAAACTTAGATTCTCTACCGTTTTATCTGCGACAGTAACTTTGACTGGATAGGTACCGGAAGGATTCTCCGGAGCAATAATGGTTAGCGTTGTTGCGGTTACAACTTTTACGGTTGCCTGCTTTCCGTTTATAGAAACCATGTTCTCTTCGATCGTTGTTCCAAATCCTTCTCCTGAAATCACCACTTCCTCTCCGGCTTTTCCACGTGCGGGGGTTAGAGAAGAGGTCGTTAATGTCACTGTGTGAAGGTAAGTAAACAGGGGGCTTTCAGTTTCTTTAGTACCAATTCTCACACGGATAGGGTAACTGCCTTCCTCGGTGTCGGGAATGATAATTTTGAGTTGGCTGGAAGTCGCCTCTTTAACTTCAGCAGTCACTCCGTTGATTGTCACCTGATTTTCTGATACCACTGTGCTGAAACACTGACCGATCAGTGTCACTAAATCTCCTGCATAGGCAGAGGAGGGCATAACCTGTAATACAGCAAGTTCAGGTGGAGCTTGAGGTGTTGCATAAGTAAATTTGAGTCCTTCTACAACTTCCCCTTTCACACTAACTTTGATTGAATAAGTACCTTCCGGATTATTGGGAAGAGCAATCACTAAACGATTCTGGGTTGCATCGATAATTTCCGCTTGTACTCCGTTAATAAATACCTCATTATCAATTGCTGTTTCAGAAAAATGAACTCCTGAAATAATTGCGGTACCTCCTGTCGATCCAGCTTTCGGAATAATGGAAATGAGTTTCGGAGGAAATTGTCGGGAATCGGATTCGTCCGATTCCGAACATCCACAGAACAAGTTGCAACAAAATAGGATAGATAAAATAAATATTGAGTTCTTCATACTTTCTGCTTTTTAAGGTTCATTGACTGTTACCATCCACGTATTTACGACAGGTCGCTCCTGTCCATCAGAAGGCCGGTTCCGTATTTGGAATATATCCGCTATCGGATGTCGTATAAGCATTTGGGTAGAACCGCCACCATCCAGGTTCACAGCCCATGAGCATCCTAATGCTTTCATTATTGAACCCATTTCCGGATAAGTAAGTCCGTATGAGTAGAACTCTACACGTCCGTCAGCCACCATGAAGTAGACATGACCATCATCTGAATATCCAAGACAAGTACGCGGATCGATACCTGGATAAGTCGCGCCGGATATTTCTCCATCCCGTAGCACGATAACTCCGCTCCCGGTCACTTCTTTGAGGTTGTACTGCATACCACGATACTCCACAGAGTCGGCAATTACCATTTTGTTGTCTTTCGTCAGCGCGATAAAACTCAAAGCTTGTTGGGGAAGTGTTTCTTTAAAGATGAATGAGTTTTTTAAGATCACTCCATTGCGATGAATGGGCCCCCTGATATCCATTGTACTGACATCCCAAAAATCAGCATTAATCATGGCAGCTACCCGGTGCCACGGACGGTCGGCGTAATCTGCCATTTCTGTTAGTGTCTGCCGCTGGAAGTTGTTGCGTACATCCGCATCATACGGCATACCTACTTCTAATGAAACCCCTGGTTCATTCAAATCAATGTCGATTATAAATATATGAGTAGAGCGGCTGTCTGCCTTTTGAAAATGGACATCTGTTTCCGTAACTCCCAATGCAACAACAAAGCTGGTATCGGTATATACACGTGCCACTGTTTCACTACCCGCTAATAGTTTTTGACCGATTTTTGTTTGCGGGGTATAATGTACGTCTTCAATTGTATCGTTTGAGCAACTTAAGAAAGCCACTGGTAATACAAATGACAGAATCTGCATGTATTTTAATAAGTTCATCATTTTCATTGTTTTAGTTAGCCCAATATGAATTTTGATTTAAAAGTTTATTGAGAGACCTTTCTTTGGCAGGAATAGGTAATTTGTTATACTTGCGCTCAAAGCCGAGATCACTTTCCAGGCGGTTGAGGCGGACAAGGTCGAACCAACGGAAACCTTCTGCCAGTAGTTCCGTATGTCTCTCATTGAGAATTGCATCTATGAAGTCTTCTTCAGTGGCAGGGTGTACAGAAGGAAGACCACGAAAGTTCCGAAGCTCATTCAAACGGGTAAGCCCTTTGGAAAGTCCTTGTGCTTCAGCACTGATCAGGTACATTTCCCCCAAACGGGTAATAATGATCGGATCGGTAGTCACCTCTCCACCGGGATATTTATTAATGACTTCATTTGTTTCCTGCATATCAATTGATATGGCGGTTCGTTTATCATCCGGTTCGAACATATTCATCACTTTTGTCGTCGGCGCATATGTATAGCTACCTCCATTGGCAGAAGCACGTGAATAGAGGGAAGCACTCAAGTTTACGCTTGATTCATTGAGCAGATTGACAAATGAGAATATTTCTTCTCGGTTTGCTTTTCCACGGAAGATCTGGTCGAAGTCGGCAAGTGAGAAATTGGCATCACCTATCACTTCTTCAGCAAGTTTGGCAGCTTCAGTCATTTTGCCTTGTGCAAGTTTGGTTCTTGCCATTAAAGCCTTTGCCGCTTGTTTTGAGACGTAATACTTGTCGGAAAAAGTAGGAGCATAATCTATTGCTACCTGAAAATTCTTTTCTACAAAACTCCATCCTTCTGTTTCGGTAGATGCTGCGATGTCTCCCGAGAAAGGAGCTTCGAGAATGGGAACTTCTCCATAGCGGGTAACCAGGTGATAATAAATCAGACCACGGAAGAAACTGGCTACTCCCAGTATCTCGTTTCGTGACTGGCTGGCTGCTAATTTGTCAACTGCGACAATCAGTGAATTTACTTGGTAGAGAGCAGTATAAAATCCATCCCACGGTCCGCTGACGAAACCGCTTTCAGGGGTAACCAGGTCTTTTACCAATAATACCGGATCTTTCAGTCCTGTCGCTCCGCCGCGGACAAGATCTCCGCCGACAATGTCTTGTGTAAGATAACCATTGACTGTTGGTTTGTTTTGTATATAAAAGTAGAGTCCGGTAAGCAGTAATTGAGCATCCTCCTCGGTGAGGTTATCACTGGATACGGCATTATGCGGATATTGGTCCATTTCGTTGCAACTAGTGGCAAACACCAATAATACTGTTAATAACGATATAATAAAATTCTTCATATCTGTTAGAATTTAAGATTGACACCTATTGTAAACGTACGCGGTTGGGATGGGTAGAGATAATCATATCCCATATTGGTTGCAGAGAGGCTTACATTTACTTCCGGATCCAGATACGGCCACTTCGTTAATATGAAGAGGTTATCTGCCTGGAAATATATGCGTAGATTATCGATATGTATCCGGTTAATCCAACTTTTTGGGAGGGTATATCCAATAGAAGCTGTACGGCAACGGATATAAGATGCATCGTGTAACATTCGGGTATTGACAAACTTGGTTGAGTTCCACGTATAACCATAAATGGCACGCGGATTTTCGTTAGTACTGCCTGGTCCCGTCCAACGGGATTCTGCAGATGATTTCAGTATCGGCCATGTACCGTTACCCATTCGTAAACCTCCGGTCCACAGTTCATAGAGCTTGTTGCCTGACGAAAATGTAAAGAACAGGCTCAAGTCAACGCCTTTGTACTTGAATGTGTTATTGAAACCACCGGTGAACTTTGGATTAGCCGAGCCGACAAACTGTTTGTCGTTTTCGTCTATGACATCGTTACCATCCACATCTTCGTAAATACAGTCTCCTGCTCTTACGCCCTGATCGTAAATCTTGGCAGGAATTTCATCATCCGACTGGTAAATACCTTTCCACTTAATCATATAGAAGGACCCTATCGGTTCGCCGACTTTAAGGGCGTGCATCGAGCTGGTTGTCAATATCTCATTATTGTCGAGAAGCGCAGTCAGTTTATTTCTGATAAAGGAGATATTGAAATCTGAATGCCATGAGAATGAACCTTTGCTAAGGTTGGCTCCTAAGGTAAATTCGAGTCCTTTATTACGCATTGATCCGATATTACATACCTGGCTGGTATAACCCGATGTAGCAGGAGTTGGCTTTTGGTAAAGCAAGTCCTTGGTATCTTTGATAAATGCATCTGCTGTGAATGTGATCGCACCTCTGAAAAAGAAAGGTCTACTCCGACGTCAGCTTGTTGGGCTTTTTCCCATTTAAGATCGCGGTTGCCTGCAGTAGTCAGTCCTAAACCGTTCTCACCGTTATAGTTGTACCCTCCACCGGCTAATGCTTGATAAGCATAAGAGCCGATACCTCCCTGATTACCGGTGCAACCCCAGCTTGCGCGGAACTTTACATCGGTTTGTGGATATTTCCACCAAGATTCTTCTCCCAAATTCCAACCGGCGCTGACAGACGGGAAATATCCGTAGCGATTGCTGGATATGAATTTGGAAGAACCGTCAGCACGCATGGTTCCCGTTAGTAAATAGCGGTTCTTGTAGTTCAGACTTAAACGGCCGAAGAATGATTGGAGCAGGAATGAAGAAAGTCCTGTACTTATATCCGAGTATTCGGCAGCAACAGAGTTGACGTCAAAAGAAGGAGAGGAAAATCCGATACCCGTTTGTGCGGCCGAGGAAGTTACATCCTTTTGTATAGAATGCCCCAGCATGACGTCCAGAGAGAAATCTTCTTCAAAGGAATGTTTATAAGTGAGCACGTTTTCCCATAAAGTACTCGCATAAGATTTTCGTCCGTCAATAAGCTTTCCTACTTTATTGCCATAGGGGTGATCGGCTGTGTAATAAATGTGTTCTTCCGTATAGTTGAAATCCTCTCCGAGTGTGGTTTTGAAGTTCAAGTCTTTCGTTATGTTAAACAGCATATAGAGTGAACCGAGGGCACGGTAATTATCGATATATACATCTTCTTCGTTAAGAGCCTGTATCGGGTTATGGTTGGCCAACTCCTGTCCTCCGACAGCATATTCTCCGTCGGGACGATAAGGGGAATCCCATGGACGTTGTTCGATGGCGCGGGTAATGACACTGGTTCCTATATTATAGCCGGTGGGAACGCGGTTATTACGCGAGTAACTTAAATTCAGGGCGGTTCCTACCTTGAGCCACTTTTTGATTTCCGTGTCCAGATTAACCTTCAAATTGTAACGTTTGAGCTGATTGTTGATAATTACACCTTCGTTGTGTTTGTAATTGGCGGACAAGTAATAATTCGTTTTATCTGTTCCGCCTGACACAGACGCGGTAGTCGTGTAGGTAACAGCCGTACGAAGTACCAGGTCGAGCCAGTTTGTCTGTGCTTTTCCCGGTGCAGGGTTATCGATACGTGCCTGCGTACTGTTGGTTTGCAGATTATAGTTGTCGATAGCTTCGTTCAGAACTTCCAGAAACAGATCAGTGTCGGTCATATCCAGTTTGTCTGTTCTGGTCAGGTTGGAGAAACTAACATTCGTGTCAATGTTTACTTTGGCCTGTCCCTTGCTTCCTTTTTTAGTTGTTATCAGGATAACACCATTTGTTGCACGTGAGCCATAAATAGCAGCGGAAGCTGCATCCTTCAAAATCTGTATAGATTCTACGTCGGAGGGATTGAAATCATTCAGACCGTTCATTGATTGTGCTCCCCAAGCACCAGTATCTCCTGACGTATTGTTGATAGGTACTCCGTCAATTACATATAGTGGTTCGTTACCTGCGGTAATTGAACCGATTCCACGGATACTGACCCGATTTTTACTTCCCGGTACACCGGATGCTGACGTTATATTCACTCCGGATACGCGTCCCTGCAACAGTTCGTCAACACCTAATACCTGGCGGACATTGACTTCTCCCGGTTTATAAGTTCCAATGGAAGAGGTAACATCCCGCTTGGTTTTGGAGCCATATCCGATGACGATAACTTCATCCATGACGTGTGCATCTTCTTCCAGCGCTATGTTGATTGTTGGTGAAGCACCGATGCGGATAGATTTCTTTTTGTATCCGATGTAGGATATTTCCAACGGCTTGGATAGGTCTGCTGTGACGGTGAAATTTCCTTCAACATCTGTAATTGTTCCGATGCCACCTTCCTGTATTACATTGGCTCCGATAATCGGTTCGCCTTTTCCATCTGTCACAGTACCTTTGATGGTTTTCTTTCGTTTTTTTTCTGTTGTTGCACTTCTTGCTTCACTAATACTATGGTATTGTTATTAAGCGAATAAGAAACATTTAATGGAGTGAATACTTGTGACAGTACTTGATCAAGAGGCTTATTTTTACAGTTGACGGTCACTTTCGATTGGTCGTTGAGGACATTGTTCCGATAAACGAATGTATACCGGGTTTGTTTCTCGATCTCCTTTATGAATGTTTTCACCGTACCATTATTGATGTTTACCGACACATTTCCTTTTTGTGCCAATGCTCCTGTTGTGGATAGTAAAATCATTCCAGTGAGCAAAATGGTAAAGTTTCTAAAAATAAGGAGATTATGTCTCCTCTTTTTAAAGGAAAAAATTAACTTTGTGTAATTCATAGTTGATACTATTTTTTCATGTTTTAATGGATTAATTTTATCGACTTTCATACAACCAAAGGATTGGGCGATTCTTTGGTTGTTTTTCTTTAAATAGCTTATATTATATCTTTCATAGGCTCCTTTCTTTTGAGGTTAATAAATAATGATTTTATCTTTATGTATCTCATATTTGAATTTATACTGAAGGCTCAATGAATGGATAACATTCTGTATATTTTCATGGCGGAAAGAACCGGACAGTAAATCTTGTGCAATCTGTGGATATTTTAGTTCTATTTCTACTCCATACCACCGTTCTATTTGCTCTATAACATCAATTAAAGGCTCGGAGTCGAAAATTAGATAATCATTACACCAGCCTGTTTCTACATGCACATCAGCTTTTGTAATTTTGAGGGCTTTGTCTACACTGGAGTAGGTTGCTTTTTCACCGGGAGTAAGCGTATATTCGTGCGGGAGAGAGCCGCCGGATATTTTAATTTTTCCGGTAAGCAGAGAGGTTTCGATAACATCTTTCTTATATGTATTCACATTGAAAGAAGTTCCCAATACTTCGATCTGGAAGTCATTTACCATGACTCTGAAAGGACAGTCCGGGCTTTTGGCTACATCGAAGAAAGCTTCTCCTGATAGATGTACGAGTCGTTGTTCTGTATCATTGACGTCATATCTGATGGTAGTGGCACCATTCAGTTGCACTTTTGTTCCGTCCGGCAATATGATCTCTGATTTGCTGCCGGGTTTTACATTGGCAGTTATCATTTGTTGCGAACTTGGAGTATCGAATAAGGAATATATGCCGAAGGAAGAGGTGACGAGTAGAGCGATGACAGCGGCATATTTCGCAAATTGATACCAGCGTCTTCTCCAGATGATTTGATGAAGTTCCTTACGTATCTGCTTTTTCATCATGGGGGGCATCCCGATTTCCGGTGCAGAATCTTTTTCCATGTTTATCATGGTATTCCAAAGTTCTTCATCCGGTATGTGGTCAAGTTCTTTTTTGAACTCTCTCAAGTCAGAAGAAGGTAGTCCCTTCTCCATATATCGGCGGTATAAATCTTTAAAATGTGTAGCCATATTATAGGTGTTTCTATTGGTTATACGTGAATGGAATAAGAGAGTACTATGATTTCTTTGTGTTTTATAACATAAAAATCAGATAGAGATCTTTTTTGTGGGAGAAGATATTATTGCCTTCCCCTTGTGATGTGTTGCAGTGACGATATTATAAGAAGAAAATAAAGAGAATATTATATTTCATTATTTCGCTGCGAAGGATCTTCAGAGCGGAAGTCAGATAGTTCTTTACTGTTTGCTCGGAAAGCTCCAGTTGCTCGGCAATCTGTTTGACTGGAATATGTTTTTCTCTGCTTAGTTCATAAATCTCTCGTTCCCGTTGTGACAGAATATTCTTTGATTTCTTCAGTTGTTGCAGGAATTCATCATACAATAATAGGTCTTCTGGAGATACATCGCTCTCTTGGTTCTCGCAATACTCCATAAAGTCTTCGAATTGTAGTTCGTTGACTTGTTTGCGGAAATAATCGATTACCTGATGTTTGGCAATAGTGAAAATAAAGGCTTGCAGGTTGCCAAAGCTATTCAGTTGGCTACGGTTGTCCCATAGGCGTAAAAAGGTATCCTGAACAATATCTTGTGCCAGGGAACGATTTTTTAGTTGTTTAAGAACAAAGCTGTAAAGTCGGTCGGCGTAGGCTTCATAAATCTGGGTAAAAGCCTGGTAAGAGCCGTTGCGTAGTTCTTTTATGCACTGTATTTCGTCTATTTTCATCCTTTCTGTAATAGAAGTAGGTCAGGCAAATGTACTGAAATAATTTAGAAATAAACAAATCTATGTGAATAAATAAAGAGAAACCGATGTCCGGTAGTTGGCAGATGAATTTTATTTTGCAATCATATTACAATCATATATTGAGCTTTATTGTACCGTCTCTTGCTTTCCGCTAATTAATTTTGTATCTTTACTGTTTTTTACCCTTGCAAAGACAAGTGGTCATCTTATGCAGTGATAAATATCACTTTATAAGGTGATATTTGTTTTTCTATAAGGTGACTATTGTCCCGTTACAACTGGACAACTACCCGAGTGCATAAACTATGATAAATCTCTGCACTGAAAATCTTTATTCTCTGCACTGAAAAGTCTTAAATATAATAATAAGATTATGGCCTTTTACAATTTAAAGAAGAAGCCTGCCTTGACTACTAAGGAAGGAGAAACGGAAACAATGTATGCCGACATTGTCTACAGTGGAACGATTCCGGCAGAACGATTGATCCGTGGCGTTGCTAAGAGAACCGGATTTAAGGAAGGAGTGATAGAAGGTATCCTTATAGAACTGAAAGAGGATGTATTGCAATATCTGGGTGAAGGATACCGCGTTGAATTGGGAGAGTTCGGTTTCTTTTCAGCCAAAGTGAAAGCTTCCCGATTGGTAGCAAATAAGAATGATATTCGTTCTGAATCCGTAGCTTTCAACGGGGTGAATTTCCGTGCTTCCAAGAGTATGCGTGTAGGTATTCGCGGAGATTTGGAGCGCAGAAAGTGTGTCGATTTCAATACTTCGCGTAAGTGGGACAGGGAGAACCTGAAGAAACTCGTCCTGCAATATATCGGAGAGCATGGCTTCATCACAAGAACCACTTATACAGAACTTACCGGGCGTTTGAAGAATACTGCATTGGACGATCTTAAATCTTTTGCGGCCGAAGGCATTATCAAGCGGGAGGGACGGGGTAATCAGATGCATTTTATAGCACTGCCACGAAAGGAACCGGATGGCGAGTAGTGAACTCTGATTGGATATGTTTAACTTGCGTTCGTGTGTCTAAAACATACTGTTATCGTCCATCATTAAATGATATTATGGCTAGAAATTTGTATCTTAGCGCCCATGTTGGGTTGCTAATCCGGTAACCGTGTATGTTTGTTTTTATAATACTTCTAAATAAAAAACGATGTTTCAGAAACTTGTAGCTATAGAGCCGGTCAGTCTGGTTCCGTCGGCCGAAAAAGCGTTGTATTCATTTGCCGGTCAGGTGGTGATGTATCCTGATGTACCCGCGAGTGATGATGAAATCATTGCCCGTATCGGAGATGCCGATGCGGTGCTTTTGAGTTATACCTCCCGTATCAACCGGTATGTACTTGAATGTTGTCTGAATGTGAAATACATTGGAATGTGTTGCTCGCTCTATTCTCCCGAAAGTGCGAATGTCGATATTCGCTATGCCAATGAACGGGGTATCACGGTAACAGGTATCCGGGATTATGGTGATGAGGGAGTGGTAGAATATGTCGTCAGTGAGTTGGTGCGCTGTTTGCATGGCTTCGGGCAGGAATCGTGGGAGGAGTTACCTCGTGAGATCACCGGCTTAAAAGTCGGAATAGTCGGATTGGGTAAGTCGGGCGGCATGATTAGCGGACGCTTTTGAAGTTCTTTTGGTGCTGATATTTCATATTATGCCCGCAGTGAGAAAGAAGCGGCTACTGCCAAAGGATATTTGCTTTTTTGCCGTTTGGAGAAACTCCTTGCAGAGAGTGAAGTCATTTTGCTGTTGCCTTAATAAAAATACGGTTCTGCTGCATGAAGAGGAATTCAGGCAGATGGGTAATCGGAAAATCTTATTCAATACCGGTTTGTCGCCGGCATGGGATGAGGCAGCTTTCGCTGAATGGCTGGAAGGTGACAACCTTTGTTTTTGTGACACGATAGGCGCGTTGGGGAGTGAGCAACTGCTCAATCATCCGCATGTACGTTGTATGCAGGTGTCTACTGGCCGCACGCGTCAGGCGTTTGACCGCCTGAGCGCAAAAGTATTGGCCAATCTGTCAGAATACAATGGGTGATGTGATATTAATCAGGGTGCTCACTACTGACCACCCTGCAATATCCGATGTAGCACTATAAATGTCTACTACGGCATGCACCTGGTCATTTTTGATTTCTACCCTTTGCGTATCTCCCACAAATCCGGGGGTAGATTGTATGGATACCTGCATGTTCTCCGGACCGACAGAAGCTCGTGAGGCGGCAACTGTAACATTCACTTTGGTTGGAAAGAGGCGAATAGCTTCCGCAGCACTTCCGGAGAAAACAGTACGTTGCTCCGTTTGCAAGGAATCATCATAAACGGGAGTTCCTTTGAGTCCGTTAGGACCTTTTTCATTGAAGAAGCGGGCCGTCGTATTTCCCATCAGAGAGGCAGTTCTTAAAACATCGAATCCACCGGTAGCTCCGGATGCGATATAGATTCGTGTACCATTTGCCTTGGCTGTTTCTGTCACTTCCCGATAGAATGTCTCGTCTGCTAAAGCACCGATAGACAAGGTAATGACAGAGGTTCCGTTTCTCAATGCTGGCAAAGCCAATTCCCGCATAGCGGCAGGAGAGGCCGATTCCACCAGATAATCTGGTTTTAATGCTAATAACTCTTCCAATGTGGCGCAAGCAATGCAAGGCTTGCCATGTTGCTGCATTTTATGAACGATGTGCGCTGCTTTTGAAGCCGTACGCGAATAGACACCTACCAAGTCATAATCTGGTAATAAGCCTTTGACAACTGCATCCGCAACGATTCCTGCAAGTCGTCCACATCCTACAATGACTAATTTTTTCATGCAACAAAGATAATACTTTTATTGGTAAGAGCTTGGATTGGTAATATGGTATTTATTTTCATCAGGTCTGTATCTGGGAATGGATTTGTCTGATAGAGTAAGACTCATTTTTATTAATAATAATGTAACATATACTCTGTCTGGCTTCTGTTTTTTCTTTATAATAGTCTGTTTGTTCCTTTAATTTATGAGCCATTTATAGTTAGGTTACGAAGATTTTCTCTACATTTGTCCGGTTAATCTCTATCATCTCATACTCACTAAAGTCTATCCGCCCAATGAAAAAGAACTGTCTACTCTGCTTTTTGCTCTTCTTTTCCTGTTATTCGGCTTTTGCTGGTGAAAGCCTGGATTCATTGTTGAATGTGCTTGATAAAACGATTAAGGAAGCCGATACTTATGTACAGATCAAAGAGAATAAACTCCATGAACTGAAAAAAGAAGCACGAAAGACACCTCCCGTTTCTGTCGAACGCTATCATCTGAATAACGATATTTATCTTGAATATAAAGCATACAGTTCCGATTCCGCACTCCACTATCTGAATGAAAATATGCTGCTGGCCCGCCAGTTGAATGACAAAGAGCGGGAACTTAAAATTCAATTGGAGCTATCCTATCTGTTATCCTCCATCGGAATGTATATGGAAGCAGCGGATATACTTAACTCGATTGATCGTCAGACACTTCCATCGTCTCTTTTGGGATATTACTATACTTGTTACGAGCATGTATATTTCGAAGCAGGAGCGGCACAACCCCGATATAAGATGTTTGCTTCCCGTTATGCAAAATTGAGCCATGCATACCGTGATTCGATGCAGGTCACTTTAGATCCGTCCTCGGCTACATACCTGTGGTTGCGTGAGACGCAATTAAGAGAAGCCGGAAAATACGATGAGGCTCTTGAATTCAGTGACCGCCGGCTTGCGGAGGCTTCTTTCGGCACACCTCAATATGCACTGGTAGCCTATCAGCGTTTCCGCCTTTTTGAGAGCATGGGCAAGAAAGACGAGCATTTGTATTATCTGGTGCTTTCAGCCATTTCAGATGTGCGTTCCGCCATTAAGGAGCAATCTTCTTTGATGGTACTGGCACAAGAACTGAATAGAAAAGGAGATTTGAAACGTGCCTATGACTATATCAATTTCTCATGGGAAATATCACAATTCTATAAAACGCGGTTGCGGAGCTGGATGAATATCACCCCGCTTTCTATGATAAACGGGAATTATCAGGATATTATCAAGCAACAGAACCGGGAATTACTGATCTATATTGCGTGCGTAGCCTTGTTGGCATTACTGTTGGTGATCGCATTAATCTATATCTACCGGCAGATGAAAGCCCTTTCCATCGCGAAAAAAGGATTGCAGGAAGTAAACGAACGGCTCTTCTCGTTAAATGAAGAACTCGAAGAAGTGAACCGTCATCTTCGTTCCACCAATCTCGAGCTTTCCGAGTCCAATCTCATTAAAGAAGCCTATATTGCCCGTTTCTTCAAACTGTGCTCTGTATATGTAGACCGTTTGCAAGCGTACAGAAAGCTGGTAAACAAGAAACTGCAACGCGGACAAGTGGCAGAGTTGCTCAAAATGACACATCTTAGCAATGACATTGTAACCGTTGAAGTGCAAGAATTATATGCGAACTTTGATTCCGCTTTTCTGCATCTCTTTCCTAATTTCGTGGAATCTCTCAATGCCTTATTATTGCCGGATGAGCAAATTGTTTTGAAACCGGATGAACTACTGAATACCGAACTGCGTATTTTTGCTTTGATACGTTTGGGAATAAAAGACAGTTCGCAGATTGCGGAACTTCTGCATTACTCGGTGAATACAATCTATAATTACCGTTCGAGAGTAAAAACAAAAGCACGTGTTTCACGAGACGATTTTGAAGATTTGGTGGCAAAAATCCGTTAATAAAATCTGTGCCCAATCTACCTTTTAATGTGAGCTTGTTTAGAGGTAAGATATTAATAATCAAGTGGTTATTTCTTTGAGAGAATTGTAGATTTCCACTTATATTCCCTTTGCTATTTTTTATCGGGGCATTTCCCTCTATTTTTGTCATAACCGAACGGAACGAATAGGTTTCGCCTTCGGGAGTTCCTTTTTTATTAACCTTTATAGAAATACAAATGAAAAATGAATTACTGCATTTTTTGTTCCGGAAAAAGGAAGAAGAACAAAACGCCAGCCGATAAGCTGGTTATGCTGTTGGGCTATTCTATTGGGAATAGTCTGCAACGCTTGCTCTGACGATGATCCTGTAAAAAAGAATCCTTACCTGCAAGTAAGTACCCGTGCCCTGCTGAAAGAAGTGGTGGAGGTCAAATTCAACAACATTGATGGAAATACCGATATTACTGTCGATTTGGTGACGGGACGGTCAAGGAGGAAAAGCTGCTACCCCTATCACTTATGCTTATACCCAAAGTGGTGACTACACGCTGCATGTTACGGCAGGTCAGTATGAGGTGCAGAAGAGAATCCGTATCTATAATCTGTTGGCACTGACGGAGGCGATGAAGCAATTCAGAGAGCCGGACAACAAAAAAGTATGGGTCATGACACACCGGGCGCACACGTCGGACAGAACTGTTCCCGAAAATTCAGTCTCTTCCGTAGAAGATGCCATTGATTCGGGCGCGGAAGTGATCGAGTGTGATACTCATGTGACAAGTGACGGAGTGGTAGTGGTATGCCATGACCAAACCATTAATGCCACTACGGATGGCACAGGCGACATCACAAAAATGACCTATGCGGAATTACAGAAGTACAACCTGAAAGACCGGAATGGCCGGGTGACTGATGAAAAAATGCCTACTCTGGAAGAGTTTCTGAAAGCAGGCCGAGGTAGAATTTATTACAATCTCGACTACTCTCCGCGCACGGCTACTTCGCAGCAGGTGGTGGATATCGTGATGAAACTGGATATGATGGAATCTGTATTTTTCTATTGTAACAGTGCGCAGAAAGCAGAAGAAGTATTGGGCATTACTCCTAAAGCGCACGTGTACACATGGACAGGAAGTCATAAACCGATGATAGGGCTGCCGGGCAATTACTTTGTGCAATACAGCTACCTGACAAACGGAAAAAGCACTCCTTTGGGAAGTTCAATCAATGACGGAATGCTTGCTACGGTAAATATGCTTCCGGCAAGTGGCAGTAGCGTATCCGAATGGACACTGAACGAGGATTATCTGAATGAACTCTTGCAAATCTATCCGATGGTATGTATGATACAGACGGACTTACCGGACTTGTTGATTCCGGCATTACAGGCAAGAGGGCTTCGTTAACTTTATCATCTAATATAAAAATCATCTATTTATGAGAAATATTCATTTCAAAACGTGTACCTGTCTGTTAGGTATATTGCTGATGCTGTTTTCCGGTATTCAGGCAAGAGGAGCTTCTTTAGAAGTGCAGCAGGAACGTAAAATATCCGGTACGGTGATCGACGAAAAGGGGGAACCTGTCATCGGAGCTTCGGTGGTAGTTGTAGAGACGAAACAAGGCACCATCACCAATATCGACGGTAAATTTCAGGTGAATGCTCCGCAGAACGGTCGCCTGAAAATATCCTATATCGGTTATGAGACACAAGAGGTGGCTATCAAAGACCGGCAATTACTGAAAATCGTGTTGAAAGAAGAATCCACAGCGTTGAATGAAGTGGTAGTGGTGGGTTATGGTACGATGAAACGGAAAGAAATGACCTCGGCTATTTCCCATGTCGGTGCGAAAGACCTGAATCAAATCTCCAGTCTCGATGCTTCCATGCTGTTGCAGGGGAAAGTATCCAGTGTATCTGTTTCCAATACGGCTTTGGCCGATCCGAACAGTACGGGAAGTATCCAGATTCGTGGCATATCTTCGCGTAATGCCGGGCTGGGCCCGTTGATTGTTGTAGACGGAGTGCCAGGAGGCGATATGACGAATATCAATCCCGCCGATATTGAATCGATCGATGTGTTGAAAGACGGTGCCGCTTCCGCTATCTACGGTACACGGGGTAGCAACGGTGTGATCCTTGTGAATCTGAAAAAGGAACCCGTGACGGGGAAGTGCATACGACTTACAGTGCTGCCGTCACCTTCAATAAAGCAAAGAAAGAGCTCGACATTATGAATGCGGAAGAATATCGTGCTTACCGCACGGTTTCCAATCCACTTTCCGATATGGGAGCCAGTACGGACTGGTTTGATGCCGTTACCCGTTTGGGAGTGACACACATGCACACGTTGACCTTCTCCGGAGGCAATGCGAGAACCAATTATCGTGTAACAGCCGATTATCGCAAAGCGCAGGGAATTGACTTGCGTTCCGACCGTAGGGAATATGGTGCGCGTGCTACCATCAGCCACACAACGAAAGACGGCCTGTTTACCTTTGCAGCTAACATGACTCCCCGTGTCATCGACCGGAACAAGTCAGCCAGTGTCTATGGCAGTGTCATCAAGAATAATCCGACAATGCCGGTTTATGATCCTGAATCAGCTAACGGATATTATCGTTTTCCGTCTGGAGGCGACAGCTCGAATATTGTCGAACAATTGAATGAGGAAGAGAATGGCACAGAGATTAAATTGCTGGAATGGAATGCTACTGCTGCCGTTAATTTGTTGCCGTTGTTCAATCCTAATAATCCGAACATGGTCTTGAAATCACAGGTTACTGTTTCACAGTATCAGGTGGATAAGTTCAACGGATGGTTCATTCCGTCTACTTATGGTCCCAATGTCAATTCGGGCGTTGCCGGAAAAGCGAGCCGTGACTTTGATAAAAACACTAACAACAATCTCGAATGGGTGACCAACTTCTCTACACGCATCAAGGATCATCAAATCCGTGCAATGGTAGGTTATAGCTACAATTATGGGGTAAGTTCGGGTATGGGAGCCGAAAACTGGGACTTCTCTTCCGACGGATTGACGTACAATAATCTGGGCTCCGGTCTGGAAGCAGCCAAAGAAGGAAAAACCATGATGAGTTCTTATAAAAATGACCATAAATTAATCAGCTTCTTCGGACGTGTCAATTACGATTGGAAAGAGCGCTATCTGTTCACTTTCTCTTTACGCCACGAAGGTTCCTCCCGCTTTGGTGAGAATCATAAATGGGGTAATTTCCCGGCGATATCTGTCGGCTGGCGTATCTCGGATGAGAAGTTTATGAAAGGACTCTCATGGATTGACGACTTGAAAGTGCGTTATGACTATGGGGTGACAGGTAATCAGGAAATAGGTAATTACCAGTCTTTGGCAACCTATAGAGCCTATGGCTGGTATCAGTATGGCGGCAACAACTTCCATGTATGGGGACCGAGTAAGAATGTCAATTCGGAACTCCGTTGGGAGAAAGGGCACAATCAGAATATCGGTTTGGACTTCTCGCTCTTCAAGCACAAAGTGACCGGGTCATTTAACTATTTCCACCGTAAACAAAGCGATTTGCTCGGTAGCTATTCCGTATCGGTTCCGCCCAATTTGTTTTCTACTATCTATGCCAATGTAGGTACATTGCGCAATACCGGTTTCGAGCTTGACATAACCGTAAATGCTGTCCGGACAAAGGATTTCACTTATAGTTTCACCTTAGTGGGAGCTACCAATAACAATAAGTTTGTCAGCTTCTCCAATGATGTATACAAGGGACAGAAATATTACTCCACCTGCAACATGGCGAATCCTAACAATCCGGGATATTTGCAGCGGATTGAAGAAGGCGAACGTATCGGCAACTACTTCACCTACCGCTATGCAGGAGTGGATAAAAAGGGTGACTGGCTGATTTATGACAAGAAAGGAAATGTGATTCCTGTTGCGCAGGGTACGGAAGAAGACAAGGCAGTGACCGGAAACGGTTTGCCGAAATTCACCGGTTCTATGACGCACAACTTCACTTACAAGAACTTCGACTTGACTGTTGCCCTCCGTGGTGCTGCCGGGTTTGATATATTCAATGTGCACGATTTCTATTTCGGCTTGCAGAGTATGAGTACCAACCAGTTGACTACCGCCTATTCGAAGAATGCGCATATCATGACGGGTAAGAATGTGATTACCGACTATTTCATCGAACCGGGTGATTACCTGAAGATAGACAACATCACTTTAGGATATACCATGAACCTGAATAAGAAATATATTGAAAAGATACGTTTGTTCGGCACAGCCAACAATCTTTATACATTCACGAAGTTCACCGGTGTAGACCCTTCTACCTACGAAGTGAACGGACTGACGCCGGGTACTTTCGGAGGAGGATACAACTATTATCCGTCTGCCTTCCAGTTTATTTTAGGTTTACAAGTTAGTTTTTAAAAAAAGAACCATTATGAAAATAACAAAATATATCATAGGATTAAGTATGATGGCGGGCACAGTGTTAGGCTTACCGTCTTGTACGGATCTGTCGGAAACGGTGTATGACCAGGTGATGTCCAAAAACTATTATAACACGAAACAGGATGTTATCAACGCCGTTTTCCGTCCCTTTGAGCACATGTATTGCTGTATCTGGATACGCCATGAGAACGAGGAACTTCCCGCAGACCAGTTGATTACTCCCACTCGTGGCACTTGGTGGTACGATGGAGGTTTGTGGGAAATGTATCACCGTCATCAATATGATGATATCAATCAGGGCGACTGGTTGAGCGAATGGGAAAACTTTTATGTAGGTATCGGCCAATGTAATATGGTATTGGACGACTTGAACCAATTGAATCCGTCCAATTTTGGTTTGAGTGACAGTGAATTTGAAAGTTTTAAAGCACAGTTGCGCTGTATGCGTGCCTGGGGTTATCTCCGTCTGTTGAATACCCATCGCAACTGTATTCTCACCACTACATCAGACCAGGCTGTGAACGAACTGCCGGAAAACCGGAAGCAAGTCTCTCCGCAAATAATGTTCGATTTCATCGAGAGTGAATTGAAAGATTACTGTCTGGCAGCTTTGCCCGTCAAGAGTGGACAATCTGGGAATGGTAGCCAACAGGGACAGTTCACGAAAGCTGCTGCGGCATCCTTATTGGTGCGTCTCTATTTGAATGCGGAGGTATGGATTGGTCAGGCGAAATGGCAGGAATGTATCGATATGTGTAAACGTATCACGGGAGGAGAGTTCGGATATTATGCGATTGCCGATAACTGGTATGAACCTTTCGACTGGAACAATGAAATGTGCAATGAGGTGATCTTCGGTTTTCCCGGTTCTTACGGGCTGACCAGCTGGCATCTGCAAAATGACAGAAGAACGGTTTACGGACGTGGTTTGCCTTATGGTAGTGCGTATTACCTGAAAATAGAGGGAAACGGCGAACGGAATCCGAAATACGCGCTTTCACCGAGCTATGACAATCAGCAGCCACGCGAACTGTTCGACTATGGATTGGGAATGGTTACCCGGAAGTTTGCCAAATATCAGGGGGACATACGTTATAAGCAATATGTAAACACCGGTAACAATACCCGCGAAGGTATGTTTTTTCTCGAAGGTAAGATTGCCAACTCCGCTGTCAGTGGAGGATATGCCAAGAACCCGGATAATCAATATGTGATTTATTTGCGTGACCAGGTCGGACGATTTGAGGGAAATGCAGAGTCAGGTTATATCTCTAATCCGGCTTATAAGGAATCTAAATTGGGTAATGGTGACTTCAATTCCGGACTTTACTGTGTGAAGTATCCTTTCTATCCGTTTACCGGAGGTTATTATATTGAGTCCGACTATACAGAGATTCGTTTGGCAGAGATTATTTATTCTCAAGCTGAAGCCCTTCTCCGTCTCGGACAAGCAGGTGAGGCTGGCAAATTGCTGAACAGCGTGCGTAAGCGCAACTACGAAAACTTTACAGCGAATATCGCTTACCAGCCGGAAGGCAACGTGGTACTCGATCAGAAAGAAATGTTGGATGAGTGGGGACGGGAATTTCTGGCGGAAAGCCGTCGTCGTACAGACTTGATTCGTTTCGGCAGGTATCAGGAAGCATGGTGGGACAAACCACGGGATGCGGACAATCATTATGAACTGTTCCCCTTGTCGCAGACACAACTGGAACAGAATGAATACCTGAAACAGAATCCCGGTTATCCGGATATTGCCCGGTGAAATCGGTGAATTTGTGATTATTCTTATCTAATGTACAAGTTAAAAAGAAGAAAATGAAAAATAGTTTATTCATAATATCGAAGCTATGTATGCTGGCTTTCATTCTCCTGTTGGCACAGGGATGCCAGGAAGACTATGAGATGATAGATCCGCCGATGATGACCGACTACGACGATGATCTGGACGAAGAAGTGATTATGCAGAAAGGACTGGAGAGTTACTTCGTGACTCAATTCGGTGAAGGGGAAATGGATGGTAGTTCCTGGGAACAGGCGTTGGATGTGGCTGGCTTCCGTAAGTTGTTGAGCGGTTCTGTCGATCTGTCCAAGAGTACGATTTACATGAGTCAGGGGAAATATGTCATGTCCGAAGAAAGTGGACTTGGTGTAATTGTTCGCAAGAATGTAAAGGCGATTAAGGGCGGATATAGTCAGTTTAGCGAAGGGACCGATGTTTCGGCACGTGATATAGATGCGTATGTGACTGTTATCAGCGGCGATGTGAACGGAAATAAACAGGCGGATGCCGGTGACTGTGGTTTGTTATTGGTGAAGAAAGGGCATATTGCCATTGAGGGAGTTACTTTCCAATATGGATATGTGTCTGAAGCAGATGCCAGTACAACCGAATGTGGTAGTGGAATTTACGTGAGCGGTGGTGTCGGTGATACTTCCATCGAGTTGACCGATTGCGTGATTAGAGATTGTACGTCAGCAGTAACGACTTCTGCCAAGCAGGGTGGTCCGGCAGTCTTTGTCTTGTCGGGACAGGTGCGGCTGAATAAGGTGAACTTGCTGGATAATAAGGCTGTCGGTCGTGGAGGAGCTGTTCGTTGTAGTAGCAAGACAGCGGTGGTGTTTATGAATGGTTGTCTGTTGAAAGGCAACTCTCATAACGGCTCGTGGGGAAATGGAATTCAGATGTCGGAAGGACATATCTGTATTAACAATACCACGCTGATAGATAATATGGGGACGGGTGCCGCTTTGAACGGAGGAGGAAGCATCCTGCTGACCAATAATACAATCATTGGAAATGCGAGCGATACTCATGGAGCGGTACGTTGTGAGACAGGTGCCGGTGGTGATACGAAGTTTATTAATAACCTGTTGATCTCTGAAAATCCTTCGGCTCCGAGCTTTAATCTGAATGGCAGTAACTTTGAAGCCTTCTCAAAAGGATATAATGTGTATCAGCGCGTGACGGGAATAACGATGAGCGCGTCCGACACGGCTTATCCCAATCCGGTGAATGGCACGCTGAATGAAAAGGGAGTGTATGTGTGGGATCTCAATCTGATTGGTTCGGTAAAAGGATATGCTACCAAACAGGCGGTGATAGAAGTTGCGAAAAGTTTTAATCCGGTGGCTTCGCCTATTGCTGATTTGGGAGAAGTGTTTGTGGAATGGATCGGTGAAGATGCTTTCGGTATAGACCAACGCGGAGTGACTCGTAATGCGAACAAGATGCAAGCCGGTGCTTATGATGCGGTTCTGACAAATTAAACTTTAAAACGACTGTAACATGAAGAAGATATTTTATATAATAGCTTTGGGTATCGCACTAGCCGGATGCTCAAACAACGAGGATGAGTTACTATCAACGGGCAGTTTCCCCGAAGATCATGTCATCCGCGTCATTACCGAAGTGAATGAACCTCTGTCGCGTGCAGGGTATGACGCCATGAATCTGGAACGTTTCGGATTAATGATCCGGAACAGCGAAAATGCTGCTTATAACTATCATAAACAAATGGTTGGTTCCGGCAGTGCATGGAGTACGTCTGACGGTCAACAGATGCTTTGGGATGCAGAAAGAACACCTGTGACGATGATAGCGTATGCGCCATTTATGAGTGAAGCCACTCCGGACGCTTCGTTGACGGTCAATGCGTTAACCAACCAGTCTACCGAAGAAAATGTGAAATCCTCCGATTTCCTGTTGATGAAAGCAACAGTTGACCCGGAGCAGGATTTGACGGCAGATGGGAAACTGAAAATCTCTTTGAATCATGCCATGAGTAAGTTGATTATAAAAATCACGGTCAATGGTACGACGGATGCTTCCATGAGTAAGTTAGGAGATATGGCTATCAATGGGGCTGTTGTCAATGCCACTTGTGATTTGTCAGCAGCGGCTCCGGTAGTTGTTCCTGCGGCGGATGCGGTAGTGGCAACTGTGGCTCCCTATAAAGGGACGGAATCTTGCGAATGTATCCTGCCTCCTCAAAAAATAGCAGAGGGCTTCTCTGTCAATTTCAGCTATGACGGGAAACTGTATATCTGGACTGCTAAAGAGGCCATTGAACTGGAAGAAGGAGTGGAACATACCTTAACTCTCAATGTAAACACAACAGTCCGACTGGCTGCTAAAATGGCCAGAAATTGGGCAACCGGGCAACTTATCGACCGGAATTAAAGAAGGAGGAGATAAACGATGAAGATTACAAAACTGATATTGGCTGCGTATTTACTGACGAGTATGGCGGCTTGTGATACAGATAAGAATATAGCTATGTATGGTGAAGATTCCGGTGCTATCCGGATTGAAGCCTCTATTAATACTGCCTTTACCCGCAGTAATCCCGGTGCGGCGGGAGATCAGCAGAAACAATTTAATGAGGGTGATGAGATTCAGTTAAGTTGTGAGGATGGGTATTTGAGCTATGTACTCTCGGAAGGAAAATGGATACCGACGGATAACTATTATTTAAGGTGGGGTGCGGAGCCGGTGACTTACTCGGCTTTCTATCCGGTGGTGAGCGGAGCCAGTACGGCCAACTTTACACTTCCCACCAACCAGCAACGTCTGGAAAACCTGGCCAAAGCCGACTATATGACATGTACTGTGGAGAATGCAACAGATGATGGTTCCCGTATTCTTCGTTTGGGTATGAACCGGAAAATGGCAAAAGTGATTATGACGCTTGCAGATGTAGGCGGACAAGGCAAGGTGCAGGGAGTAAAGATCGGTTCTTATCAGGGATACACGAATGGTGAAGTGGTATCGGGCACTTCTTTGATATCACCGTTCATTACAGTTCCCGAAGGTGGTAAGGCAGGACAGAACGGTTGTACTTATACTGCCATCGTAGCTCCCGGAAAAGCCGGAACCACCGCTACCTTTGTCTCTTTGAATTATTTGGGAGAAGATTTGGTATTACCCGGTATTCCGGAATTGAAGCCCGCAAAGTGTTATGAATTCACGCTGAAAGTGGAAGGTTCGATTATAAGTATTAGTGAACCCATTGTGTCTCCGTGGGATAGCGGTACTTTGCCGGGAGGAGATGCGGAAGAACTGCAGCTTGCGGCTTATTACGTAAAAGAACAGCCTGCCGGAAACGCAACCGGTATGGATTGGGATAATGCTATGGGAGTGGATGCGCTGCGCAACTTGTTACAAACGAATGGTAACAGTGACATCTCCAACGCCAATGCAGTCAAACTGGATGGCAAGAAGATTTATGTAGCTGCAGGCTCTTATGAGATGGCGAAAGAAAATTCCGGCGTGAAGATAGAATATAGCGGTTATAGCAAGCAAGTGGAAATAACGATTGAAGGCGGATATGATCCTTTAAGCACGGGAACGGACTTGACGAAGCGTGACATTAGCAAACACACGACTGCTTTTGTCAGAAATGCCGGTAGTGGAGCGTCTGCGACATCCAACTCTTTATTAGTATTGGGCAATCAGACAAATATTATTTTCGACGGTTGTACTTTCAACGGACAATATGGATTGAACGATGCAGGAAGTGTCCGTGCCGTATTTGTTGCGGCAGGTGGAGGTGATGCAACCCTGCAACTGAATAATTGTGTCATCAAGAACTTCAATCGCGGAAGTGATGGTGGAACAGATGGTGGAGCAGCCGTTAAAGTATCAAAGGGAAGAGTCTTGCTAAATGATGTAGAGATGGTGAATAACAAGGCGACCGCAAGGGGAGGAGCCATCACTACCACCGCTGCAAACAGCTTCCTGTTTATGAACAACTGCTTGTTGCATGAGAATTATGCACCGGGCGCCTGGGGAACTGCCATTCATGCCGGAAACGGATATGCCTGTATGAATAATGTAACCGTACTAGGTACCACCGCTACCGGAGGAAATAGTATCACAGTCAATGGAGATGCTTATTTTATGCTTGCCAATACTACCATTGTTGGAAATTCAGGTAATCCGAACGGTGTCTTCCGTGCAGGGAAGAACGCGTCTCTGGTGGTCAACTCTTTATTTGCCAAAGGAGCCGGAAACAGGACGATTTATGCAGGTAATATCACTTCCGGCGGATATAATGTACATCAGGCTGCGGATGCAGGCTGGGGAGCTATTGCTACGGACACGGACTATTCATCCCAAACTCTTCCCGCCGCAATTTTGACCGATGGTGTTTACCAATGGACGGTAACCGGTACTATTGATGAATTTGCAACGAAACAGGCTGTAATTGATGCGGTGAAATCTTTCGACGCAACTGTGGGACAGCAATTTATCAATTGGGTGGGTGAAAACGGCTTTGGAGTAGACCAACGAGGAGTTGCCCGTAATGTCAACAAGATGCAGGCTGGTGCTTATGATGCCGGGTTGTAGCAGTGAGGCAATAGGTAGTTGAACAAAATTGAGCAGAAAGATTAAATAATGATAGATATGAAGAAAAGCAGGTTTATAGTGCTTTTGTTACTTTTCTGTTTGCAGCCAGGTTTCCTGGCTGCACAACGGGCGGAGGCCATCCGCAAGGATGTATTGAATCCGTGCCTGGACAAAGTATTGGTGGTGGCGCACCGTGGAAATTGGAGTATTGCCCCCGAAAACTCCCTGGCGGCTATCGATAGTGCTATTCGGATGAAAGTGGACATTGTAGAGATTGATATCCGTAAGACGAAAGATGGTCAGCTGGTACTGATGCATGATGATACGGTAGATCGCACCACCAATGGTACAGGAAAAGTGAAAGATAAGACATTGGCTGAAATAAAGCAACTTCGGTTGAAAGATAAAGACGGCCGACTGACGGAACATACGGTTCCTACTTTGGAAGAAGCTTTGCTGGCTGCCAAAGGCCAGATAATGGTTAATCTGGATAAGGCTTACAGCATTTTTGATGATGTATATGTGATATTGAAGAAAACCGATACTGCCGATTTAGTGATAATGAAAGGTGCCCAACCCGTGGAGACGGTGAAGCGGGAGTTTGGTTCTTATCTGGATAAGGTAATCTATATGCCTGTCGTAACGATTGATGAGGAGAAATCGATGAAGGTGGTCGAGGACTATATGGAACAGTTGCATCCGGTTGCTTTTGAGTTGTGTTACCGGAATGTTGCAAGTCCGGTGCCTGCCCGGATGGAACGCAGGCTGGCAGGGAAAAGTCTGATTTGGTATAACACTTTGTGGGCTTCTCTGGCAGGAGGACATGATGATGAGGCTGCCAGGAAAGATCCGGACGCAAGTTATGGGTATCTGATAAACAAGTTGGGAGCAAGAATCCTCCAAACAGACAGTCCGGCTTTTATGCTCGATTATTTGAGAAGTAAAGGATGGCATGACTAATCACTAAGACTAAATTTATGAATGATATAAAGTTTTCTTTATGGGCAGCGGGATGGTTGTTCATCCTGCTCCTTGCAGGCAGTTGTAAGTCGGCGAATGAGTCGAGAGCTCCGGTTGCTTTAACCTGGGAAATGGGAAGCTACGATGGAAATGGTAAATATTATGAGAATTCTTTTGTACTGAAGAATGTTTCGGATGCTCCTATAGGAAAGGATTGGGAGATTTATTATTCGCAGTTTCCCCGTTCGATCCGGCAGGATGCTTCGTCGTCGGTTAGGGTAGAGGAAGTAAATGCGACTCTTTTTAAAATATATCCGGGAGAAGGATTTCTTTCACTGGCTCCGGGAGATTCATTGAAAGTGATATTCCAGTGTGACGGGGAAGTGCCGAAGAATTCACATGCGCCCGAAGGGAGTTATTGGGTAAGTCAGTCGGGGGCATCGAAAGGTAAGCCGTTGCCTGTGACGCTGCATACCGTTCCATTGCCTGTTACGGAATGGCAAAGGACGGCTGCACGGAAGACGTACGAAACCAACCTTCGTTTACTAAATGCAGATACTCCGGAGTTCCGGACGACGGATATCATACCTTCCGTAAAAAAGATATTTGTTACCGGAGGGGAAACGGTGTTGGAGAAACAACTTGCTTTGACTTTCCATGAGGATTTTGCCAATGAAGGAAAACTGTTGAAAGAGAAGCTCACCGCATGGCATGGATTGGAAGTTGTGCCGGAAGCCTCGGTAACCATTGTCTTGGATTATCTCTCTGACAGGAAAAAAGCAGTCAATGAGGAATATTATGAACTGTGCATTGACGGTCAGCAAATAAGGATTAGTGCCGCTACTCCACATGGAGTTTTTAATGGTACACAGACCTTGTTAGGATTGCTGAAAGGGCAGGAAAGCCTGTTCCGGTTGGAAGCAATGTCTATACAGGATTATCCGGACTTATTATACCGGGGACAGATGCTCGATATTGCCCGGAATTATACAACGGTGGATCACTTGAA
>ENA-OQJB01000063-OQJB01000063.1-human-gut-metagenome-genome-assembly--contig:-NODE-63-length-60460-cov-4.621816_pt1 | contig 60460 bp, 46 predicted proteins | sample MGYA00242599_ERZ504765 | MGnify/ENA primary metagenome ERZ504765 (study PRJEB26092, sample SAMD00036354) | human gut metagenome | host: Homo sapiens | study: EMG produced TPA metagenomics assembly of...
CCATGTCATACAATCCGAGCATCAACCTGTCGGGTGGTACACGCCACGTCAAATATTTCGCTGCGGTAGACTTTCTGCATGAAGGTGACTTGTTCCGCGAATGGGACAATAACCGTGGTTATCAGGCAGGTTACGGATTCAACCGTATTAATGCACGTAGTAATTTGGACTTCAAGATTACCAAAACTACCGTATTGAAAGCCAATATTTTCGGTTCTTACGGTGTGAAGAAATCACCGTGGGGAGTTGCCGACGATTCATTTGGTGCCTCGCAGTTGTGGCAGGCTGCCTACAGTTCTCCGTCAGACGCTTTCTTGCCCCGTTATTCCGACGGTACGTGGGGATACTACAAGCCCAATTCGCAAGGTGCGCCGAACTCTGTGTTGAATCTCGCCAATGCAGGCTATGAAATGCTTACTACTACCCGCGTCAATACTGACTTTGTATTGGAACAGGATTTGAGTTTCCTCGTAAAAGGATTACGTGCAAGTGCCATGATTTCGTGGGACAACGTGTTTGTGGAAGCCGGTCGTGGTGTCAATGACTTGAATCACGGGACGCAGACCAAATGGATAGATCCGGAAACAGGCGAGGTGCATTATAGCAACGCGCAAACCGACTCTAAAACCGGACTCGATTTTCAGGAAGGTATCTTGTGGTCTACAGCAGGTGGTGCTGTGCGGGACTGGTCTACTCAACGCAATCTTTTTTATCAAGGACAATTGTCATGGAGCGGCAAGTTCGGTGACCACGATGTCAGCGCCATGGGAGTGTTCAACCGTACCGAACGAAGCACTGGTAGCGAATTCCCTCACTATCGTGAAGACTGGGCGTTCCGCGCCACTTATAGTTATGGCAACCGTTATTTCTTGGAATACAACGGTGCATACAACGGTTCCGAGAAGTTTAGTCCCGACTATCGTTTCGAGTTGTTTAACTCAGGTGCGTTGGGCTGGATGATAAGCGAAGAAAAATTCTTCAAGCCTCTCCGTAAGTGGGTAGATATGTTGAAAGTACGTTATTCTATCGGTGAGGTAGGTGACGATAATCTTGGTATTCGTTTTCTATATGCTACACAGTGGGCTTACGGAGGTAAGTCTTTCCACGGTTTGAACAATCGAACCGAGTCTCCTTACACTTGGTACAAGGAAGCTACGGTAGGTAATCCCGATGTACATTGGGAAACAGCTTTGAAGCAGAATATCGGTGTTGATTACGCTTTCTTCGATGGTTTGCTTGCCGGTAGTTTGGAATTTTTCTATGACAAGCGTTCGGACATTCTTGTAGCCGGCGACAAACGTGCCACTCCCGGTTATTTAGGAATTTCCGCCCCGGCTGCCAACTTAGGACGCGTGCGTACGAAAGGATACGAATTGGAACTTCGTGTAAATAAAACATTGAACAACGGTCTTCGTCTGTGGGGTAACTTCAATATGACTCATGCTGAAAACAAGATTCTCAAATACGATGACCCTGTGTTGCGTCCCGCATACCAGAAGTCGGAAGGATTTGCCATCGGACAAGACCACGCTCATCTTACGGCAGGATTTGCCAACACGTGGGACGAAGTATTCGCCATGCCTACACACAATACGATGAACGATCAGAAATTGCCCGGACAGTATATCACTATGGACTATAATGGTGATGGCGTGATAGATGCCAACGACAGCGCTCCTTACGGCTATACGGGTACTCCCGAAAATACGTACAACGCTACTATCGGATTCGATTACAAGGGATTCAGCTGCTTTGTACAGTTCTATGGAGTGACCAACGTCAACCGTTATGTGGGTTTTACTTCCTTGCACAATAACGTGAATACTGTATTCGACGAAGGAGTATTCTGGTCGAAAGATCGTTTTGATGCAGATGCTCCCATGCCTCGTATCAATTCTACTCCGAGTTATTATGAAGGTACTCGCTTCCATTACGACGGTTCGTTTATTCGTCTGAAGAATGCTGAAGTGGCTTACACTTTTACACAACCTTGGGTAAAGAAAATTGGATTGAACAGATTTAAAATATTCCTGAACGGAAACAACCTTTGGGTATGGTCGCGTATGCCGGATGACCGCGAATCGAACTTTGCAGGTACGGGATTGGCTTCGCAAGGTGCTTATCCTACTGTACGTCGTTTCAATCTGGGTATTAAATTTGACCTTTAAAACATCATCGAATTATGAAAAAATACATTATAAAATATGCTGTAATGGCTTGTTTGAGTCTCGGATTGACGGGTACGACTGCTTCGTGTACCGACTATCTGGACAAGGCACCCGAATCGGATGTCACTCCGGAAAATGCCTTTAAGGACTTCCACAATTTTCAGGGATTTGTAGAAGAGCTTTATGCTTGTATTCCCGACATGGCCAAACAATACTGGTCAAACTCTTGGAACTGGGGTGAAGACGAAGTGATTGGTGTAGACTGCAATTATCACATGGGCTATAAAGTGGACCAAGGCGACTTTTGGGGGTGGCAGGCTGAACACGACGGCTGGGGGGCCGGATTTATGGATTGCAAAACTCTGAATCTGGACTTTACTACTCCGAACGACGGATTCAGATGGAACCGCGACTTGTGGCCCGCTTCTTGGTACGGAATCCGTAAATGTAATACGGGATTAGCAAATCTGGACCTGCTTACCGATGCAACGCAGGAACAGAAGAACGCCATTGCCGGACAGCTTTATTTCTTCCGCGGGTGGTTTCATTTCATGCTGATACAATATTTCGGCGGATTGCCTTATATAGATAAGGTGTTGCCTCCCAACGAAACATTCAACGAGCCGCGACTCAGCTATCACGAATGTGCCGACAAGGCTGCCGATGATTTCCGGATGGCTGCCGATCTGCTGCCTATTGATTGGGACAAGACATCTATCAGCCCGAGCACGAAAGGATACAACCAACTGCGCATCAACAAAATCATGGCACTGGGCTATTTAGGTAAAAACTACCTGTGGGCAGGAAGTCCGTTGATGAACAAGGTGTCCACAGGAAGCGAATCCTACAATCAGGAATATTGCCGGAAGGCTGCCGAAGCGTTCGGGGAGTTGCTTACGCTGGTAGAGAACCGACAGACGCAATATAGCTTGGTGGACTTTGAGGACTATTCCGACCTCTTCTACACATACGGAAAGAATGCCCAAATGCCGGGTTCTACAGAAGCATTGTTCAGAGGATTGGTGGCAGATGGCTGGCAAAACTCAACTTTTGGTTTAGCTCTTCAGTTTGTGCCTGCCAGCTATAAGAAAGATAACAATCCGCAACTCTCGCCCACAGCCAACTATGTACACTATTACGGTATGGCAAATGGATTGCCGCTCGACGACCAGGAATCCAAGTGGGACAAGACTCATCCTTGGAAAGGACGCGACCCACGTTTCTATCATGATATTCGCTTCGACGGTTCGCCTATGGTATCTGATGCAAAAAAAGATTCGGAGGAGGTCGGTGACTTAGCCGTTGCATCCCTCTACACAGGCGGAAACGCCCGTGACGACCAGTTCGGAAGCCGTACCGGATTCCTGCTTGGCAAGTTTATTCCGGTGACAGCCAATAAATGGGATGATGGCTGGGGATGGAGTCCGCAGATGCATATCTATTGCAGCTATATGCGTCTGGCAGACATTTATCTGATGTATGCTGAAGCTGCGGCAAATGCTACCGGCTCGTCTACAGGAAAGTCAACCAACTGTACACTTACGGCACTGGCCGCAGTCAACACCATCCGCAAACGTGCGAGAGTAGAAGGTGTCAATGCCAAATATACCGGTTCAATCGATCTGTTCAACAGTGAGATTCGCCGCGAACGTGCGGTAGAACTTGCATACGAAGGACACCGTTTCACTGACTTGCGTCGCTGGTTGCTTATCGACAAGAAACCTTATACCGAAAAGACTGCTGTCGATTTCCAACGGGTAGGCGACCTTGCCGAGAACCCTCAGGAAACAGCTGTAAGCGGCTATACATATCGGGTAATCGTGACGCGTAATTTCACGGAGAAGCATTACTGGTTGCCTCTGAAATTGTCTGACGTGACCTTGTATCCGGAGTTCTATCAGAATCCGGGATGGTAAACAAGTGACTTATTAAACGAAATAGAATATCATGAAACAAATTCATAAAAATATAATTCTTAGCGCCGGACTATTGTTTGCTTCTGCCGGGCTGATGGCTCAGACGGATGTGGAGAAGACTGATACATTGGCTCAGAAAGTGAATGTGGCTTTCCGCACAGTGGACCGGGCGGATTTGATGGGTGGTGTCTCGTCCGTCAATGTAGAGGAACTGACTAATAAAAGTTATTCGCTGTACAGTCTCGACAATATGCAATCTTTAGTGGGAGGTTACAACGGACAATTATGGAACATGGGCGAAGCGTTGGTATTGGTAGACGGAGTCCCTCGTGAGGCAAACAACATTCGTCCTACCGAAATAGCCCAAATCACATTCCTCAAAGCAGCGCAAGCCGTGGTGCTTTACGGCAGCCGTGGTGCGAAGGGAGTCATTCTTATCACCACGAAGCGCGGATGCGATAAAGACTTGCGGGTGAGTGCGCGTGCCAATGCCGGTATCAATGTGCCTAAAAGCTATCCTAAATATCTGGCTTCTGCCGAATACATGACGTTGTATAACGAGGCGTTGCGTAACGACGGGTTGGATCCCGCTTTCTCGGATGAGCAGATTTACAACTATGCAAGCGGAAGTAACCCTTACCGTTATCCGAACATCAACTTCTTTTCCGATGACTATATTCGGAAGACAAGTCAGGACTATAACGGAGTGGCCGAGTTTTCGGGCGGCGGACGCTACGCCAACTTCTATACGAACATCGGTTACGAGAGTTCCAACGACTTGCTCAACTTCGGTGAAAGTAAGAACAACCGCAATTCGCGCCTGAATATCCGCGGTAATGTGGATTTGCGTATGAACGATTGGATCAGCGGTTGGGTAAATGCAAATGCTATCTTCTACGATTCCCGTCACGATAAGGCAGACTACTGGGCTAACTCGGCTACGTTACGTCCGACTGCTCCCGGTTCGGCGCCTCTTGTACCTTTCATTCCCATTGAGTTTGTCGATAAAAACGATGCTGCTTCGTGGACGTTGATCAATAATAGCAATTACCTTATTGACGGCAAATATCTATTGGGAGGTACGCAGTTGAACATGACTAATCCTTTTGCTGCCATGTATGCGTCCGGTTATCAGAAAGCTACTTCACGTCGTTTCCAGTTTGATGCGGGAATCAACCTCGATTTGTATAAAGTACTGAAAGGATTGTCATTCCGTACACAGTTCTCCGTAGACTACGGAACTTCTTACATCACTTCTATCGACGACGACTATGCAGTGTATGAAGCCTCTTGGAACAATGCTTTCGGAGGCGACCGTATTACTTCATTGACTAAGTACAATATGGACAAGCATACCGGTACGCAAAACGTATCGGGCAGTACGGCGTATCAGACCATTTATTTCTCTGCACAGTTCGGCTATCAGAACACTTTTGCCGACAATCATCATGTGAATGCATTGTTGTTGGCTCAAGGCAGCCAGCAGACCTATTCGGGTACCTACCATCGCACTAGCAATTCCAACTTGGGTTTGCAACTCGATTATAACTATGCCGGTAAGTATTACGCCGATTTCAGCATGGCAGCGGTTCATTCCGCCAAATTGCCCGAAGGCAACCGGATAGGGCTTTCGCCTTCGTTTACGTTGGGATGGCGTCTTTCCGAAGAGGGTTTCCTCAAAGATGCCGATTGGCTCGATAACCTGAAACTGATGGCAGGCTATAGTGTGCTCAATCAGGATTTGGATATCAGTGATTACTACATGTATGCTACCAAGTTTACACAGGCAGGTACGTGGTGGGGATGGAGCGAGGTAAACAACTCGATGCAGACCACCGACTTCCTGCAAGGTGGAAACCCCGACCTCGGCTACATCAAGCGTAAGGAATTTACGGTAGGATTGGACGCTTCTCTTTGGAAGGGATTGGTGAGACTCAATGCCAATTACTTCGTAACCAATACCGAAGGATTGCTGGCGCAGCCCCAAAATTATCCGTCTTATTTCCAGACTTATTATCCGAAGTCCGATATGCGTCCTTATATTAACATGAACAACCAACGTCGTACGGGTGTGGACTTGAGTGTAAATGTGGGCAAAAAGCACGGTGACTTTGAATGGAATGTGGGGCTTGTGGGTATGTACTACACCTCCAAGAACACCAAATGGGACGAGAATGTGAAATATGACTGGCTGAAAGCCGAAGGTGAGGCGATTGATGCTTTGCGCGGATATCAATGCATCGGATTCTTCAAAGACGCTGCCGATGTGGAAAGCTCGGCAAAGGTGAATGCTAATACCAAACCCGGTGATTTGAAGTATGTAGACCAAAACAACGACGGTGTCATCAATGAGCAAGACCAGGTGGTATTGGGCAAGTGGGGTGCTTCCTGGGTGATGGGTCTCAACCTGACTGCCAAGTACAAAGGCTTCACATTGTTTGTGGCAGGCACCGGATCGTTTGGTGGCAAAGGACTGAAGAATAATAGTTATATGCACGTGTATGGCGATCGCAAATATTCTGAAGTGGTTCGCGGACGCTGGACGGAAGAGACGGCAGATATCGCCACATACCCGCGTCTCACAACACAAGGTGGCGACCTGAACTTTGTGGCTTCCGACTTCTGGTTGTACGACACTTCACGTTTCGATTTGAACCGTGTTCAATTGTCTTACGACTTCCCGGCTGCTATGCTGAAAGGCAAACTTGTGAAAGGTTTACAAATCTATGCCAACGGAACAAGCCTGTTGACCTTGGCGAAGGAGCGTAAATATATGGAGATGAATGTAGGGACTTCTCCCCAATGCCGTTCGTACGCACTGGGTGTAAAGGTAGACTTTTGATGGGTCTCTCGTTGTAGAATATAAAAATATAGAATAAATAAGTCATGAAGAAAATTATAACAATATGTGCCTTTGCCGCTTGTCTGACCGGATGCGATGACTTGTTCGAACCGGCTATCGAGAACAACCTCGGACTGGAATATATGTACGAGAATTCGCAATATGCCGAAGGAATACTGGCAAATGCCTATACACGCATACCCTGCGCAGGCTATTCTTTCAACGACGTGGCTACCGATGACGCTGTGAGCAATGATGCGGAAAACAGCTGGCGTAAAATAGCCTCCGGCATGTGGACGGCAAACAACAATCCTGCCGACCGTTGGACTTCCTGCCGTTCCGCCATACAGTACATCAATCTTTTCCTTGCCAATGCCGACAAGGTGAAATGGGCGAAAGACGAAGTGGTGGCGCAGATGTTCTGCGACCGTGAGAAAGCGGAAGCCTATGGCTTGCGTGCCATGTATATGTATTACCTCCTCGAAGCCCATGCGGGCTATACCGAAGACGGTGTGTTGATGGGGGTGCCCATCCTGACCGAACCGGAAGCAGCCGGATCCAATTTCAATGTGCCCCGCAGCACATTTGTAGATTGCATGAAGGCGTTGAAAGAAGACGCCCGGTTGGCACTCGAAGGATTGCCTTGGGAATATGGTGACGCAGCGGAAATGCAACGCTTGTCTGCTAAATATGCAGGAGCAGACCAAGGCAAAGTCACCCGTGTGTTTGGCGCAAACTTTATCGGACGTATGTCCGGAAAGGTGGTGGAAGCGTTTGTGGCAAAAGCGGATTTGCTCGCTGCCAGTCCGGCATATAGTGACCAGTCAGGCGTTGATTGGAAAACGGCTGCTGCTAGTGCTGCAAAGGTGCTGAATCATATCGGAGGGGTAGACGGTATGGATCCTACCGGATGGACATGGTATTGCAATGTAGATGATATTGAAAAACTTAGCCCAACCGAATCACCTGCTGAAATTCTGTGGCGTGGTGAACGTGCCAAATCCCTCTCGCTCGAAGAAGATAACTTCCCGCCCACACTCTACGGTAACGGACGTATCAACCCAACTCAAAATCTGGTGGATGCATTCCCGATGCTGAACGGTTATCCGGTGTCTCATCTGTCCGGCGAATATGATGAAAATCTTCCGTACGCCAACCGTGACCCGCGCTTGGAAGCATACATTCTTTATAATGGTTGTAAGGCAGGCAATACGAATAAGGAAATCTTTACGGCAGCCGACGGAACTACCAATGATGCACTGAACAAGGTGGTAGGACGTTCTACCCGTACCGGATACTATCTGCGCAAACTGTTGCGTCAGGACATCAGCCTCGACCCGAATGCGAAAGCTGACCAGTATCATTACACACCGCGCATCCGCTATACCGAGATATTCTTGGCGTATGCCGAGGCGGCAAATCAGGCGTACGGTCCGCAAGATAAAGGAGGCAACGGCTATTCTGCTTATGATGTGGTGAAAAAGTTGCGCCACCGTGCCGGCATCGGTCGCGACAATGGTGATGCTTACTTGGAATCCATCAAGAACGATCAGGCAAAGATGGCGGAACTCATCCGCAACGAACGTCGCATCGAACTTTGTTTCGAAGGTTTCCGTTTCTGGGATTTGCGCCGCTGGAAGAGCAATCTGACCGAAACCGCTAAAGGGATGAATATCAGTGGAACCCGTTATACTCCGATGGAGGTAGACAAACGCTCGTTCAGTGAGTATATGTATTACGGTCCTATTCCTTATTCGGAAGTTCTTAAGTATGACGAACTGAAACAGAATCAGGGTTGGTAAACCGATAGTGTAAATTTAATAAAATGCTAAAGCATACAATGATTATGAATAAGACAATAATGAAATGCATGGTCCTTGGCTTGTTGTTTGCCGGCTGTGAAAACGGAGACAAAGAATTCGACGATTACGAATATCAGACCATCAGTTTTGCTACTCAGACTCCTATACGCACCATCACATTGGGCGAAGATGTATATCCTACCGAACAAGACAATGAATATCGGATGCAGATCATCGCTACATTGGGCGGTGTGTGGTCAAACCGCAAAGAGCGCACAGCACAGATTGTTATCGATGAAAGTTTGTGTACCAATGCTTATTTCGACAATGGCAAGCCGATACTTCCTATGCCTAAGGAATATTATACTTATTCTTCGGAACAGGTGGTATTTCCCAAAGGAGACATTTATGGACGTATGGACATACAGTTGACCGATGCTTTCTTCAATGATCCTCTCACGCCCGAACTCACCTATGTCATTCCGGTACGGTTAGCACAGGCTTCAGACTCTATCTTGGCGGGCAAACCTAAAGTTGAGTCTCCCAATCGCTTGAATGTGGCAGACTGGGACGTGCTTCCCAAAGACTATGCGCTTTATGGGGTGACCTACAAAAACAAGTATGAGGGCGTTTGGTTGAGTCGTGGCACAGACCAGCTCGACATCAATGGCAACACTTCTACGCTCAACCGTAACCCGCAGAATATAGAGAAAGCAGACCAACGTACATTGGGAACTATTGCCCTCAACAAAGTGCGTTATCCTCTTTCGCTTTCGGTGGATGTGGTGAATGAGAAAGGCGAATCTTCCAAGCAAACGTTGACAATGGACTTGGTGATAACGGTTGACGACAACGGCAATTGCTCCATCACTACCGACACACCGGGGGCTCAGGCAAGCGGTTCGGGCAAGTGGACCTATCATGGTGCCAAGAAAGCGTGGGGCGACAAAGACCGCGACCTGTTCGAACTGACCTATGAAGTGACTTATGCGCCTTATGTGTTGAATGCTGTGACCGGTGAAACGGGCACTGCCAAATGTAGCAGCACGGACGCGCTGGTGTCACGCGACAGACAGAGCAAATTTGAAACTTTTAACGTGAAGTTGAAGTGAACCGCAATCTAAACAATTTAAGAAAACTACATGAAGATGAATAGAAAAAATAATATGGTATGGGGCACGCTGGTAGCAGCTTTGCTGGCTTCTTGCGTGGATACCGAGATTGCCGATGTCACGGTGACAAAACCGGAGTCGATAGCGCAATACGAGTATCTGAATGATTATGCCCCGCTGAAATCGTACATAGACCGTGCAGCTAATCCCGATTTTAAATTGGGATTAGCGTTGGCAGCCAACGAATTTATCGAAGGAGGATTGGTATTTCGTTTAGCGGAAGCCAACTTCGACGAAGTGACCGCAGGCAATGCGATGAAATATGCTTCGTGTGTGAACGATAAAGGGGAGATGAATTTCGAAACTGTGGATAAATTTGTCACTGCCGCCCAAGCTGCCGGAATTACTATATATGGACATACATTGGCTTGGCATGCACAGCAGAATAATAAGTATTTGAATTCTTTGATTAAAGACAAAGAATTGCCGCCCTCTGTAGGAGAAGGAAATTGTTTGCATATCAATACTTCTGAAGCGAAGGCGAATCCATGGGATTGGCAAAATTACTATGATTTGGAATCTCCTCTTTTACAAGGGAAATCTTATGTATTCTCTATGAGAACCAAGGCTTCATCAGCTGTGACATTTCCGCTTTGGATAGAAACACCGAATGCTGGTAATACACATTATGGCATACCACAGATTTCAGCAGGAACTACATGGAGCACAATAAGCATTGAATTTACACCTAATAGTGATTGTTCTCGTTTGTTATTCAATTTCGGACAGTTTGGAGGAGATCTTTGGTTTGATGACATGGTGCTGGTTGAAAAAGGTTCTGAGCAAAATATGATAAAGAACGGAACTTTTGAAGAAGGAAATCTGCCTTCTAATTGGTCTAAACCAAGTTGGCATGCGCATTCTTATTCAATTATACCTACACCGGGAGATGCGGCAGTAGAGATTTTAACTGACATCATTACTAATGGTGATGCGCAAGGCAGTGAAACTACCAATTTTGTTTCTACTCATGTGGGAGGAGCTAATGCTGCTTGCGATATTGTTGATGGAGTAGGTAAAGACGGTAGTCGTGCTTTCGTTGTTACTTCTGCTGGTGGAGGAACAAACAGTTGGGATACTCAATTCTTTTTGTATGCTGACCGTCCGTTGGTGGAAAATGATGTTGTACGTATCTCTTTCGATTATCGTGCAGATACATCCAATAATTCTGAGTCTCAGGCTCATGCTGCCCCTGGAGCTTATATTCATTATGATGGTGGGTGTGCTGTTAGTTTCACTACGGAATGGCAACACTTTGAAAAAACTATTACTATTAACACTACCCTTTCTCCTGAGGGAAACATGCAGACTTTTGCATGGAACTTGGATGTAGGCGCGCCCAATGCACCTGCTAATAAATATTATTTTGATAATATCAAATTGCAAATAGTTACTAAAGGTAACACTATTCCTCTTACTCCCGAAGAGAAAAAAGAAGCGCTTACTCGGGCAATGAACAATTGGATTGAAGGAATGATGAAAGCTACTGGTGGTTACGTGACTACTTGGGATGTAGTGAACGAAGCTATTTCAGGTGGTGGCAACGACGGTGAAGGTTTCTATGTCTTGCAATCTGCATCTAATGCCGGTGCTGACGCTGCCAATAATTTCTACTGGCAAGATTACTTGGGTAGTGAAGATTATGTTCGTATTGTTGTAGCTGCCGCCCGTAAATATTATGCAGAAAACGGTGGTGTTAAACCTCTCAAACTTTTCATCAACGATTACAATCTGGAATCCACTTGGGATAACAATCAGAAAGCCAAGAGCTTGGTACACTGGATAGAGAAGTGGGAATCTGACGGTGTGACAAAGATTGACGGTATCGGTACACAGATGCACGTGGCTTATCGCGCCAATGCTGCTGACCAGCAGAAGCAAGAAGAACATGTAGTGAAAATGTTTGAAATCTTAGCCAAGAGTGGCAAACTCGTGAAAGTATCTGAGCTGGATATGGGATATGTGGATGAAAGCGGCACTACGGTGTTGACAAAGGATATGACAGAAGAACAACATAAAGCGATGGCTGAATATTATAAGTTTATCGTGAAGAAATACTTCGAGATTATTCCTGTGGCACAGCAATACGGCATCACGCAGTGGTGTGCTACCGATGCTCCCGGTGCCCCCGGTGATTCTAACTGGCGTGGCGGTGAACCTGTAGGTTTATGGGATTCCAACTACAACCGTAAGCATACTTATGCCGGTTTTGCTGACGGATTGGCTGGTAAATAATAGAGATTGATAAGAAAAGGCAGCGGGGCATATAACATGAATCCGCTGCCTTTATTGTTTCAATAAAAGTCGGATAATAATGAAAAACATATTATTTATTTTAAGTTTGATTATTTGGTGTAGCTGTAGTAATGAAATTCTGTTTGATATAGATAAAGTAGGAGATATAGTTACAAGGGCTGCAAATTCGGATAGTACATATTGTTTTGGGGCTTCAGATTCGGATGTAGTGGAGGACTTTGTTATTAGTCCGAAGGATGACTCACAACCTCTTAGTAGAACTTTATGTTCCTATGTAGAGGTTAATGGAACAAAAACATTATTGCAACCTGAAATAGTGAGTGGTCCTTCATGGTTGGATTATCTTATATGTTTTCAGTATTATGATATATATGTTCTATCGGTAGTAGCCCAGGACAATACTTCCTCTCTCAGAAGTGGAAAAATTGTATTGAAACAGCCGGGATCTAATAAAACATTAACAGTTGGTATTACTCAAAATGGAATTGATAATCGCATAATGATTTCAATGAAAGAACTGTATTCCAATCATCCTATTTTTACTGCCACGACAACTTATCCCGTAAAAAAAGATATAAGTTGCAGAATCCCATACGAAGCATACAATGATGGTGGAAAGTATGAGAGTAGTGCATCAATCACTATTCCTAAAGGGGAAACGAAAGGAACTTACGAAATGGATTATAACGGCTCTCCGTTAGTTTTTTATCATGGTGATATAAAAGGCTATAAATTGTATGAAGGAACTATCAGTGGTGACGGTATTTACAACTATAGTTTTTATCGCTATTGGTAGTATTGTTATTTTTGCAACAACTATTATGTAACATCAACATCATTATGAAAAAGATAATTTATTTGCTGGTGTGGATAGGCATGACTTTGGCGTCTTGCTCAGACGAAAGCTCTCTTCCTATACAACCGGAGATTCCTGCCGAACCGGAAACACCTAAGGACGAACCGGCTCCGGAGAAAGACTATCATCAGTTGCCGGTGTTGCACGTAGAGGGGCGCTACCTTAAAAACGAAAAGGGCGAGACGGTCAATCTTCATGGATTTACACAGACCTACAGCCCCTTTTTTAACGATAACGCATGGACTAACTATGACGTGCAGTCGTGTCTCAGCTATAACAAACGTATGGTAGACGGAATTGTGGCTGCCGGATGGAAGTTCAACTTCGTGCGGATGCATCTCGACCCTTATTGGAGCGATGATACTTCAAAGCCGTTTGTACGATACGAAGGGCACGAACGCTTTTCCGAGACCCGTTTCCGCAAGTATCTCGACGAACTGTTTGTGCCGATGGCGGAGTATTTTGTATCTAAGGGAATGTATGTGGTGATGCGCCCGCCCGGGGTATGCCCCAACGAAGCTCCTTATCAGGGAATAGAGGTGGGCGATAGCTATCAGCAGTTCCTGCTTAACGTGTGGGACATCGTTTCGCAACATCCTAAAGTGAAGAACAATACGGACATCATGTTCGAACTTGCCAATGAACCGGTCAACATCAAAGGGACCGACGGCGCCTATGGTAGCACCTCCGATGCCTGCTTTGCCAATGCAAAGATTTACTTCCAGTCCATTGTAGACAAGATAAGGAGCCATTGCCGTAATATCATTTGGGTGCCAGGCTTGGCCTACCAGTCGCAGTATGCCGGGTATGCCACCCACCGCATCGAGGGCGATAACATCGGCTTTGCCGTGCACTGCTATCCCGGATGGTATGGCAGCGATGCCGAAAAAGACAGTGGCGAGGGAATCGGCTCTTCCACCGGTGGCGGCTACGAGCCCTTCCAGCGCGGATGGGATACGCAAGTAGGTCCGGTGGCGGCGATTGCCCCCATCATGGTGACGGAAATAGACTGGGCACCTTTGAAATACGATGCCACTTGGGGAAAAAGCATCACAGGCGAAGCCGGTGGCAAGGGCTTCGGCGCCAACTTCAAATATATAGCCGACAATGCGGGAAATGTGTCGTGGCTCTTTTTCACTACAAGAAGCCACGAGCTGGCAGCGTTTAAGGACGTGCCGGGTACAGAGGGCAACTATACGTTCCTCAACGATCCCGAAGCCTGTCCGTGGGCAATGTATCATTGGTTCAAGGAGTATGCCGAGGGAGTGACCGTCAATGGCGAGCCCGAGAGACTGGAACTGATGGGCGAGCAGGCGACACGCTCGTTGCAGATGGGAGGAGTGCACTACCTGAAAGTGAAGGCGGTGTATAAAGATGGCACCTCGCGAATGGTGACTGCCGAGGCGACTATCAATAGCTCGGACGAACAAGTGCTGAAGGTGGAGCCGACTGGCAAACTGGTGGCAGTGGTACCAGGCAATGCTACGGTAACGGTGACTTACCGCACAGCAGCGGGAAACAGCATGCAACAGACATTGCAGGTGACGGTGGTTTCGCCTTTTGTGCTGACGGAAGACGTGTTTGACCCTTCGATATGGGAAGAAGGCACCTTTGACGAAACGACCCGCATCTTGGTGACAGGCAAATATGGCTTTGGCGGATGGAAATACCCCGGCGGACTTGACTTGTCGGGCTACCGGAGGCTGACCGTGGAATTGGGCAACGACAACGAGTGCGGTGTCTCTTTCCGCCTTTTTGACAAGAACGACTACTGGACGAAGCCCGCCACCTACGATTTCGGACAGACACGCAGAGTGGTGGTAGATTTGCAGCAGATGAAAGATACTGACGGCAATAGGGTAGACCCGTCGCACCTCTACATTGTCGGGTTCTGGTCGACTGGTGGCAAGCCGATTGTGATAAGCAGCATGAAGTTGGAATAAATATAATATAGAAAGATAGTAAATGAAGAAGTTATTATTGTTGAGTTGTTTGTTGTGTGCAAGCCTTTGCGCGGTTGCACAGGATGCAAACTTTTACATTTATCTGTGCCTAGGGCAGTCTAACATGGAAGGCAATGCCCGCTATGAAGCACAAGATACGCTGGTGGATGCACGCTTCCAAGTGTTGGCGGCGGTAGACAATAAAGAGTTGGGACGCGTGAAAGGCGAATGGTATCCCGCCCGCGCTCCGCTGTGCCGTCCGAACACCGGGCTGACACCGGCTGATTATTTCGGACGGACCTTGGTAGAAAACTTGCCCCCGCATGTGCGCATCGGAGTGGTGCACGTGGCGATAGGCGGGTGCCGGATCGAGCTTTTCCAGAAAGACAAATGCGAGGAGTATATCAAAACAGCTCCCGACTGGATGGTGAATACGCTGAAAGAGTATGACAACGACCCGTATACCCGTTTGGTGGAGATGGCACGCATTGCACAGAAAAGCGGTGTGATAAAAGGGATACTTCTACATCAGGGCGAGTCGAACACCGGTGACAAGGAGTGGTCCCAAAAGGTGAAGAGCGTATACGACAACCTGCTTGCTGACCTTCATCTGCAGGCTGACGAGGTGCCCCTGATTGCCGGTGAAGTGGTGAATGCCGACCACGGTGGTGTTTGTGCAGGCATGAACGAGGTAATTGCTATGCTGCCGCAGGTGATAAAGAACTGCGCTATTGTCTCCTCCAAGGGGTTGAGCTGCGCTCCCGACCATCTTCACTTCGATGCTGCCGGTTACCGGGTGCTGGGACGCCGCTATGCGGCACAGGCACTCCACCTGATGGGCATTGAACTTCCTTCGCCCGATGATGTGTGGAAGCACACAGTGGCAGCCCCCACCAATATGCACGGCAGCGACTTCCCTCGTATCGACAAGGACAACCGTGCTTATTTCCGTTGCTACGCTCCCGATGTGAAACGCTTGCAGGCAGATGTTTGCGGCAAGAAGTATGAGATGGTCATGGACGAGCACGGCTGGTGGAGCGTGAAGACCGACCCGCTGCCGGTGGGATTCCACTATTATTTCCTGTTGGTAGACGGATTCAGGGTGGTAGATCCCTCTTCGTGCACCTTCTTCGGTTGTTGCCGCATGGCGAGCGGCATCGAGATACCCGAAGGGGCAGAGGGCGATTACTATCGCCCGCAGCAAGTGTCGCATGGGCAAGTGCGCTCCTGCACCTATTATTCGGAAGCGAAGAAAGAGTTTCGTCGTTGCATGGTGTACACACCGGCAGAGTATGAGTCTCACCCCAAAAAACGCTATCCGGTGCTCTACTTGCAGCACGGCATGGGAGAAGATGAAACCGGCTGGAGCACCCAGGGATATATGCACTACATCATGGACAACCTGATAGCCACCGGCAAGTGCGTGCCCATGCTCGTGGTGATGGATAGCGGAGATGTGGAGACTCCCTTCGTGCCGCGTCCGGGGAAAGATGTGAACGAAGAGCGTGCGCTTTACGGCGCTTCTTTCTATGATGTCATTTTGAAAGACCTCATTCCGATGATAGACCGTACATTCCGCACCAAGACCGACCGCGAACACCGTGCAATGGCAGGCTTGTCGTGGGGAGGACACCAGACGTTCCAAACAGCGTTGCCGCGTCTCGACATGTTCTCCTACATTGGCGGGTTCAGCGGGGCGATTTTCGGGCTGGACGTGAAAACGTGCTTCGACGGTGTGTTTGCCGATGCAGGTAAGTTCAACAAGAAAGTGCATTATCTCTTCCTCGGCTGCGGCACGGACGAACAGATGGGCACGAAGCAGTTGGTGGAGTCTCTCCGCAAACTGGGCATCAACGTGGCTTATTATGAATCGCAAGGCACCGGCCACGAATGGCTCACATGGAGACGCTGTCTGAAAGAGTTTGTTCCACACTTGTTTAAACATTGAAAATGATATGAATCTGAAAGCAAAACTTGTGGCGGCATTATTGCTGCTTGGAGGTGCTCTACCCCATGAGGCAGGAGCGCAAAATCCGTTTGTGCAAACCTGTTATACGTCAGACCCTGCTCCTATGGTGCATGATGGCACATTGTATGTCTATACGGGACATGATGAAGATAAGGCTGATTTTTCTGGATGCAGGAATGGCGCGTGTATTCTACCAAAGATATGGTGAACTGGACCGATCACGGCTCTCCTCTTGCCATCGAATCATTCGACTGGGCGGACGACCGTGCCTGGGCAGCACAGTGCATCGAACGTAATGGTAAGTTTTATTGGTATGTCTGCCTGCATTCCAAACTTTCCAATACGATGGCAATCGGTGTGGCGGTAGGCGATTCGCCTGTCGGTCCTTTTAAAGATGCCATCGGCAAACCGCTTCATGACGGAAGCTGGGACTATATTGATCCTACGGTCTTCATTGATGATGACGGTCGTGCTTATCTGTATTGGGGAAATCCGAATATCTATTATGCAGAATTGAATGAAGATATGATTTCTTTGAAAGGTGGAGTGGGCAAACTGGAACAGACTGTTGAGAGTTTTGGTGCACCTAATCCGGAAAAGCGTGTCAAAGGTGTTAAGTATAAAGATACTTATACAGAAGGTCCATGGCTTCATAAACGGGAAGGAAAATACTATCTTCTTTATGCTGCTGGAGGTGTCCCCGAACATATTGCCTATTCCATGAGTGGCGGACCTCTTGGTCCGTGGAAGTATATGGGAGAAATCATGCCTTTACAAGATACGGGCTCGTTTACTAACCATTGTGGAGTGATAGACTATAAAGGCAATTCTTATTTCTTCTATCATACGGGTAAGCTGCCGGGCGGTGGAGGTTTCGGGCGAAGTGCGGCGGTGGAGCAGTTTAAGTATAACGCTGACGGCACTTTCCCGATTATTAATGCTACCCGGGAAGGGGTGTCACCGGTAGGTACGCTCAATCCTTACGAAAGGGTGGAAGCTGAAACAATCGCTTTTTCTGAAGGTGTGAAGTCCGAACCAAATGTGAAAACCGGTATATATATATCTGAAATTCATAATGGAGATTATATAAAGGTACGTGAAGTGGATTTCGGCAATAAATCCCCCAAACGGTTCACTGCTACCGTTGCCAGTGCCCTTCGTGGCGGAACACTTGAAGTACGTACAGACAGTATAAGCGGACCATTAATTGCGGAACTGACTATTCCTTCAACGGGAGGTTGGGAATGCTGGAAAACATTGCAGGCTGATATTGTAAAACCGGTCACAGGAATACAAGATATTTATTTTGTATTCAAAGGACGTAAAGGCTGCAAACTGTTTAACTTTGATTGGTACAAGTTTAACAGATAAACATGCTAGAGAGCAGTTGGGTTACTCTTCTTTTTTACTCAACTGCTCTTTCATATACATTGAAGGCGGCATTCCATACAATTCTTTGAATGTTGTCGAGAAATTATTAGGATCAGTGAATCCTGTTAACATGGCTATCTCGGATATGGTATGCTGTTTTTCGGACAATAAACGAGCGGCTTCTTTTAAACGTATATTACGTATAAAGTCACGGGTTGTCTGGTTGGTGAGCTCCTTGAGTTTCCTGTGAAGATGTACGCGGCTGATACCTACTTCGGTGGTGATTGTCTCTATTGTCAAGTTAGGGTTACCGATGTTTTCATTGATCACTTTCATAATACGTTCCATCAATTTCTCATCGGGTGATTTCACTTCCAGTTTCTGAACCTTGTTTTCCAGATTTTGCTGTCCTGTAAATACTTTGCGTAACTGCTGCCGTGTATTAATCAGATTTTCTACCGTCTTTTGCAGAATTTCGATATTGAATGGTTTCATGATATAGGCGTCGGCTCCTGTATTCAGACCTTCCAGGTTGTCTTCTTCCCTCGTTTTCGCAGTAAGCAAAATGACTGGGATATGGTTGAGATTTACATTCTGCTTGATCTTCCGGCATAAGGTAAGTCCGTCCATTTCGGGCATCATGATGTCACTAATGACTAAATCCGGAGCCTTTTTAAATATTTGCTCTAATGCTTCTTTACCATTACGGCTTTCCATGATATGAAATTTGTCCCCGAACTCCTTCGCTATATAATTTCGGATTTCTTCGTCGTCTTCTACAACTAATACGCGATATTTAGTTTTACCCTGACTTTCTTTTCTTCCTCATTTTCTATAATGGGAGAGATGACAGGAACAGTTGGTACGGCTACTGTTACCTTTTGCTCATTGTTGTCAACTTCTTCAGGTCGTAGATGCTTGTTACCCAACGGTAATCGGATAATAAAACGGCAACCCGGTTGTTCTTTATTATTTTCTACATAGATAATTCCATGATGTAATTCCACTAATGAACGAGTAAGATGTAATCCTATTCCTGTTCCGCCTTTCGGATTCTGTTGGCTGTTACGGATCTGATAGAAACGTTCGAAGATATGTTCTTTTTCCTGTTCATCGATGCCTGTTCCGGTATCCGCGATAATTATTTCGGCATATTGTTTCAAGGGATCGGGCAGTGTATTATCTTCTCCAGTACGGATGGTAATATCTATGTTTCCTTTTTCAGGAGTAAACTTGAAGGCATTAGACAGAATATTCAGGATAATCTTATCAAAATTACCTGTGTCTACCCATACATTCAGTTCCCGGAGCGTACTGTGAAGTTGTAGCTGGATATTTTTTGTATTTGCCTGTTGACCGAAAGTTGTACATAAATCTTCTATAAAAGGAATAATATTGGTCTCCCGGAACATCAGGAACATTTGTCCTTTATCAATTTTCCGAATATCCATTAGTTGATTGACAAGATTCAGAATACGTTCCGCATTTCTGTAGATAATATGATATATTTTCAGGCGTTCATTGTTCTCCTCATTCTTAATCAGTTTCTGTAGAGGACTGATGATTAGAGACATCGGAGTGCGTATCTCGTGAGAGATGTTGATAAAGAACTGCAATTTTGCTTCATTGATTTGTTCGGTATGGATATGTTGCAGCATTTCCTGATGCATTCTGTACCGATGTCTGATCTGAAGAATAATGATAAATATAATGGTCAGTAATAATAAGGAGTAGATAACTTTGGCCCACCATGAAGCATACCATGCAGGAGATATAAAGATGGTAATTTCTTTTATATTTGAATACACAGTGTTGTCTTTTGCTCTGATTTTAAAGTTATAGGTACCGGGTTTCAGATTGCTGAATGAGATACGGTTTACACCTTTGGGCAAACTAATCCATTTTTCATCGTTGATAGAATAAAGGTAGTTGATGCGTTCGGGGGCATTTAATTCCAGAGTGGCAAACTCGATACTGAACACATTGTCTTTATGGGATAGATAAAACTCTTTTGCGTTGAATACAGGGCAGTTGATAATATTGTGAATACCGGATTTCATTCCTTTTCTAACCGGATTGTTATGCAGGAAAAAGTCGGTAATTCGGATATTCCATGTTTTTGCCGGATTGATAATGTCTTGCGGATTGAAATAGGTGATACCATTCATTCCGCCAAACCAGATAATACCTTGTTTATCTTTGAAGGAGGCATTCTTGTAGAACTCATTTCCCTGTAATCCGTCGCTGACATAATAATTGATAAATTTGTTGTTTTTCTTTTGGTAATTGGGAAATTCCGGCATTGGTGCTTATCCAAAGAAAATCTTTTCCGTCTCCTTGTATGGCATATATTGTATTACTGGGCAATCCGTCTGCAGTAGTATAAGTGGTTAGTTCTTTCGTTTTTTTATTCCAACCGGATAATCCTTCGGAACTGCCCAACCAGACAACTCCGTCGGCATCTTCAAAGATTGAATAAATAACATTTTGTGAGAGTATCTTATGACTTTGAAAATCAGGACTGTCAAGGTCTATACAGTTGACGCCGTCATAAGTTCCGACATACAGTTTATTATCATCGGAATAGTGCAGGCAACCTATCCATTCGTTGATTAGAGATGTCTGAGATTGTACGGATGTAAATTCTTTCGTTTTCAGGTCATAGTAGAACAAACCGAATCCCATTGTCGCAATCCAAAGACGCTTGTTTTTATCTTCTGCGAAATCATATACACGTTGTATATAGTTGTTGTTCTTATCTACCAGTTTGTACTGGTAATCGCATAATCCTGTCTGTTTGTTCAGCTTTCCCATACCGTTGATAAATGAACCAATCCACATATTGTGTTCGGAGTCTTCATACAATTTAATAACAGTTGAGGGTACTGAATGAGGATGGGTGGTGTGTGAGAAATGTTTTGCCGGCTCCAATTTTTCTGTAAGGGCATAAATACCGTCGTTATCCGTTCCCACCCATAGAGTCCCGTTATTATCTTTGCAGAACGAAGTAATGCAACAGGAGCCTATGCAATTTTTATCTGTTGATTTATGTCCGATATACTTAAAGCTGTTGGTGCGGGCTGGGATTAATATAACTCCTTTCTGATAAACAGCTAACCATAAGTTACCCGAATTGTCCTTTAGGATGGAGTGTATTTTCGAGTTCCCCGAATCGAAATAATTATTGTCAAACTTGTATTCGGAGATTTCGTGTGTTCGGATATTATAAATGACTACTCCCTTGCCGTCAGTGCCGATATACAATTCATTGGGTATCCCGGAATAAAGGAAACAAACAGGAAGCTCGCCTTTCTCTTTCAAATCGATTGGAACAAAGGTTTTACGTTCTTTATCGTAAATGAATAGTCCTTTTCGTATACTTCCTACATAGATGTTGCCTCGTTGATCCTCACATATACTTTTGACGTATCCGTTGTCTTTAGACAAGTGTAACGTAAGCTGATTGTCGGGAGTGAGTTGATATACTCCTTCTTCCCCTTTTGCCATCCATACATTTTGTTTTTTATCTTCAAACAGGCTTCCGGGTGAAGTGACTGCAATATCGACTTTCCGGACAGTCAACAGATGGTCTTTGATGTCCAGCTTGCACAACACATTTCCGGATACCCATATCTCTCCGTTTTTTCGCTCTATGAAAGAATTAATGTTGCTTTCAAGCGTTTCTCCGGTATCTTCCAATTTGGCAAGTGGAGTAAAATTGTCCGTGGCCGGATCATACATTTGAATTCCTATATATGTGCCGATAAGCAAATGACCTTTGCTGTCTTCAAAAACAGTACGAACAAAATTGTGGGCTAACGAATGTTCATTATTGGGTTCATGTTTGTATATGGTAAATTTAGCACCGTCATAACGGTTCAGACCATCTTCTGTTGCAATCCAAATGAAGCCGTTCCGGTCTTGATATATTTGATTAATCAGACTACTGGAGAGTTCTTTGTCAGTAGTGAATAACTTAGGAGATTGTCCGTTGCATAACAAAGAAAACAATAATAATAGAAAAGTGAATACATTTTTCATAGTTATAGATCGTTGTTTGTTGTACAAAGAAAACTAAAAACCTAAATATAACCTAATAAAAAATGAATATTTTCATTAGGCTCCGGGAGTACAATCGGATGTTGTAACATCGTTTGTAAATAATGTAACATGAGAAAAGATTTATCCCTTCTTCTGTATTATTGTTTTCCTTCGATTGTATTTACAATATAGGTTTTACCCGCCTTTGTTTCGATGTCATATTCATAAACCTTCTGCAGTTTGGGAGATTGCGCACTTACCCCTTTGGCTACAAGAGGCCGTTTGATAGGAGTGGTGGCGAATAATCTATTTGAGCACTCTTTCCCGTTTACTTGTTTTAAGCCTTTCCCTTTCAGTGGGACATAAGACCGGATGCGGAGCGTACCGCCTATATTCGATCGGATGATCGCTTTATTTAACATATTGTTTTTCCAGTCCATATCGACAGTAAAGTTTCCACGTGCCACCAGCCCCTTCACACTTCCTTCTTCCCATGCATCAGGCAATGCTGGCAATAAATGCACGGCACCGTCATGACTTTGGAGCAACATTTCCGCTACTCCGGCTGTATAACCGAAATTACCGTCAATCTGGAAAGGCGGATGGGCATCCAGCATATTGGGATAGGTACGCCCGTTCGGATATTCTTTAGCCAAGTGATCGTTGGGCAATAGTTGAATCATATTTTTGATGATCTGGAAGGCATGGTTTCCATCCAGCATGCGTGCCCAGAAATTGACTTTCCAGCCGATACTCCAACCGGTAGCCTTATCACCGCGTTGCAGCAATGTGTTTCTTGCTGCCTGGAATAACTCGGGATTCGAGTATGGAGAAATTTGATTACTCGGATATAGCCCGTACAAATGTGAAATATGACGGTGCTCGTCCTTGGGATTGTCAACATCTTCAAGCCATTCTTGTAGTTGGTTATGTTTTCCTATTTGCATAGGTGGCAACTTCTCTAGTGTTTGTTTGAGGGAGTCTTGGAAAGAAGGGGCTTCACCTGCGATGTATGAAGCCAATAAGGTATTATGCAGTGCATCAAAGGCAATCTGGTTATCCATGGTGCAACCTGCCGTGATAGGACCGTGTTCCGGTGACACAGAAGGCGACACTACCAACCATTTATACACTGGATGTTCTACCAAGAAATCCATGTAGAACTGCGCTGTTCCTTTCAGGATGGGATAGTACTCTTTCAGGAACTCTTTATTTCCTGTAAAGAGGTAATGTTGCCAGATATGTTGTGCTAACCAGGCTCCCCCACTAGGCCACATTCCGGCTGCAGCAAAGTCTACAACTCCGCAAATTCGCCATAAATCAGTATTATGATGCGCCATCCATCCCCTACAATCATACATAGTTCGGGCTGTTTCTGCTCCTGTGACGGATAAATCTTTCAACATAGAGAATAGCGGACTATGTGTTTCACTTAAATTAGTGACTTCTGCCGGCCAATAGTTCATTTCTGTATTAATGTTGATGGTGTATTTACTATCCCAAGGTGCATGAGTACTGTTGTTCCATATACCTTGCAGATTAGCCGGTTGCCCACCCGGTTGCGAAGAAGAAATCAGCAGATAACGTCCATAATGGAAAAGTAGAGCTGCCATTGCCATGTCTTCCCCATTTCCGAAGTTTTCAATTCGTTTGGGAGTCTCCAGTTGGGAAGCTTTGCCTGTCGGTAATGTAAGGCGTACACGGTCAAATTGTTTTTATAATAAGCGATATGGCTTTTGAGAGCTTTTTCGTAAGGTATTTGCATTGCTCTTTTCAGATATTCGCTGGTCCGTCGGGATTCATTGGCGCTGACATCCTGGTAGTTTACGTAGTTGGTTGCTGCCGATATATAAAGGGTGGCTTCTGTTCCTTCATTAATTTGGAGCGTATTTCCTGCCGGGCGGAGAGTGCCATTCGTTTTTACCTGGATTTGACATTCTGCCCGTAGTGCGGCTTTCAAACCTTCCTGCTCTTTCCCTTGACAGGTGACGGTCAGCTGATCATTCTGAACATTCACCTTATGTACTAGAGGGAAGTTATATGCAATAGTAAAGTTCAGTGCGTTTGCTTTACTTGCTTTGATATGCATAATAATGACATTATCAGTAAATGATGCAAAAGTGGTACGGGTATAAGTGACGTCATCCACTTGATAACGGGTAGTTGTCGTTGCATTCTCCAGATTCAGATCGCGGTAAAAGCCGGATGCGTTTTGGTGTTCCGGAAATTCCAGGTAAAGACTACCTAATGTCAGATAGCTCATTCCGTGTTGCTGGGTTAAGAAGTTGGCGTCAATGAGTCTTTGCGCTTCCTTGTTTCTCCCTTCAAAAATCAGTTTGCGTACAACCGGTAGCACATGTACGGCATTCGGGTTATTATTATTGTATGGAGAACCTGCCCAAAATGTTTCTTCGTTGAGTTGTAATTCTTCGCGTTCGATTCCGCCATATACCATGGCTCCAAGACGGGAGTTGCCAATAGGGAGAGCTTCCGACCAATTTTGTGCAGGTTGACTATACCACAGTTTCAGGTCCTGTCCTGAAACAAGGTTGCTTATTAATAGGAATAATACAAAAAAAGTGTTTCTGTTCATATTGTATGGATTTGTAGCAAAGGTAGCTCATTTCCCAATACAAAAGGCAAAAAACTGTTTCTGAAATCTACCTTGGAAGTAACTTCTTTCCATATTTATGTTACTAATATATATGTTGTATGTTCCAAATGATAAAATAATAACTGCCGGTTTCTTTTTGATTTATTATCAGCCTTGCCCTCTTGTCAAGTAGCTTGTTTGCAAGCTGATTAAGTAGGGAGGTATAAGAAGGGAAGCTGGTATAGTTGCGTTGGGATGCCGGTATCGTTCCATTAAAGTACCGGTATCATTAATTTCCCACGGCCGTGACAAGATCTTCCCACGGCCGTGGTAGGAACTCGTCACGGCTGTGGGAAGAAGCTACCACGGCCGTGAAGAATTAAGTATACCGGTATCCTGATCGAACAATAGTTATTGAATGATATAAGTATGCCGGTTGTATGACGGATGTTTAATGGAGGCTTTTCTTGAAAAGTAAGTAAAGCTGGATAGGAGATATGGGAGAGCAAAATCATAAAATAATAGGCTGACAATAAAACTTATAAAATGTTATTGTCAGCCTATTGTCAGGGCTTATTGTCAGCATCTAATGGGTTGAAAATCATTTATCTAATGAATAGGAATGACGGCTGACAATAAGAACTGCAAAATTTATATGTAAATATAATCAGTGTGTAGTAATTGACTTGTCTCTACATTGATCTTTTTATCTATTATCTCTCTTGCTTTTCGATTCATTCATAAACAGATAAGATTTCTTGTAGCCTCCGTAGTCTACAACCAACTTTTCCAGTACGATGCCCGGATCAAGAGGTTTGAAAATTAGTGTCTGCATGCCGTCTGATGTATTCGGCACATTCAGTTTGACCTTTTTCTCGACGATACGTCTTGCAACTGTCGGATAGTATATGCTATACACATTTTCGGGAAGTTCATTCAAATTCTGATTGAAATTGATAGTCTGTTCCTTCGCCCCTTCGAATCCGATACTGTACTCATGCCCTTTCCGGTCGTGGAAAGCAAGAGTCGATTTCACTATCACGTGAACAGTCACTTTGTCGACTCCTTTAGGCAATTTTATTTTGTAGGAGATAGAAGCTCCGTCGGTCGGCTGGGTATAAGGCATCAGAGCCATGCCGCTAAGGGTTCGTCCCATGTAGGGGATCACTGTCCATTCCGTACTTGGTGCTGCTTTAGTGCTGTAATAGTGTTCGGCCTCCATAGCTACATATCCGTCTTTCCCGGTGAAGACGTATCCACCGACAGCCTTTTCCGGATTTTCGATTCGGTAGGTTTGTGGTAGTGTATCAGCGGGGAAATTATCATTCCATGAGGTATAACCGATATGTTTCTGAATCATCATGTTCTTCCATTTGCCGCCGGACATAACGTTGTTATAATCGTCACTCAACGCTTTATCCCGTGCAAAAGCCTGTTCCACTTTATCTGCCCATTCGTTAGCTTGCGGATTGTTTTCTTTGTACAATTTATGGTTCATGGCTTGTGCATAATACATCTCGTACAGGTTTGCCATGGCTTGAACAGGGAAGAGGATTAATTGCTTGTAGGCATCTTTATATTCTGGTTTCAATGATATGTATTGTCTCAAAGCTTCCGCTTCCAGTTTCAGATATTCATCAGATACTTGTTTCCATTCGCCGGTCTCCAGGTTATAAGTATTCCGGTCGAGCATTTCTCCCGTTACGCGACCGTTATATTTGCTGTACAGGTTTAAGATTCGCATAGCTTCATCCGCTTGATCTTCGCCAAACTGCTGTGCGCAGAAACGACGGGGATGATCCAGCAAGTTAGAGACGTTGAATTGCTTGGGATTCCATGCCATATCCATGAAAAGCGTGATCGGATATTCCATTGGTTTCAAATCGCCTACATTCAGTATCCACAGCTTTTCTACTCCGTAATCGTATGTGAGTTGAAGTTGCTCCCACATATTTTGTATAGGGGTTACGTTCAGCCATTTGGAGTTTCTCGGAGCACCTACGTAGTCTACATGGTAATACATGCCCCAACCGCCCGGATGCTTACGTTCCTTGGCATTTGGCAGACGGCATACATTGCCCCAATTGTCATCACATAATAGCATGATAACATCATCGGGCACACGCATACCTTTATCATAGTAATCCAGTACTTCTTTGTATAGTGCCCAGACTTGCGGGGTTTCTTTGGCAGGACGTTTGGTGACTTCTTCAATAATCTTGCGTTGATTTTTGACTACATTTTCCAGCAGTTTCACGTTGGTGTTTTCGCTCATGGCTGCGTCACCGTCTCCGCGCATACCGATGGTTACGATATCTTCTGTGCCCTGCATCCGTTCGATGCCTTCACGGAAAAACTGATCGATCACTTTTTGATTGGTCGCATAATCCCATGCTCCATATTCTTTGCGCTTGCGTGACCATTCTTGATGGTTGCGTGCCATCGGTTCGTGGTGGGACGTGCCGATGATGATTCCCATTTCATCAGCAGTCTTACTATTCTGCGGGTCGTCAGCATAGAAAGCCCAGCTCCACATGGCGGGCCAAAGGAAATTACCTTTCAGGCGTAGTATCAATTCGCAAACTTGTGTATAAAAACGGTGGTCACCATAGTTTGTGCCGTAGGTCTGTTTTACCCAACCGGTCAGACAGGGCGCTTCATCATTGAGGAAGATGCCGCGGTAGGTCACCGCAGGTTCTCCGTCTGTATACTGTCCCGGCTTTACATATACATTCTGTTGCTTTCGGATAGGGACGTCTGCCCACCAATACCAGGGAGATACCCCTATTTGTTCGGAAAGTTCATAGATACCATAGATCGTACCGCGTCTGTCGCTGCCGATGATAACCACTGCTTCATCTACTCCTTCACAGGGATTAGTGACAACTTGCAGGATATATTTCTCGTTTTTCCCTTCCAGCTCTTTTTTATCTATTTTGTTTGCAGCTATCAGTTTTTTACAAAAGGAGTACTATAGGTACCTACAATGACACAGTGTTTCGAACTTACGTTTGTTAAGAGCACAGGCTTCGTTCCGCATACTTGCAGTATATCTTGTTGAAGATTGCCGACAGCTATCATTACCCCTTTGTCTTCGGAAGAATCTACATATATCGGACAAGGAACTCCGTTGGCAATCAACGGAAAATGATTACCGGCCGGTGTGAATATTACAAATTGTTCAGCGGCAAATGCCGCTATACTCACAACAGAGAGGTAGAAGAATAGAAATAATCTTTTCATGGTTTCAATATTTAATAATTTGTTGTTAATCATTGATCTTACGTTTCACTGTAATCGGATATTCTACTTTGCAGATAATTGGTAATTGAAAAGTATATAACAGCAGGCTCAAAATGATGCAAATATCCTTCTTCATAAATACTATATTTAATGAAATTATTTTCTTTGTGTCTTAAATTCCAAAAATGGTTTATTTTTTGTCTGTACTGTGACACGATGCAAAGATAGTTGGTATTGATAAGAACGGGCTTTGGGTATGTTTCAATTATTTATACTGTTGATACCAATCTACTTTTTCTTGAAGTTTTTTCTTCGGAGATAAAATGAAGAAGTGTGAACAAACTGCTTTGTTCAATAAATGTTTTTGATTTTGTTTCAAAATCTTTTTGTATTGTATCTATGAGGCTGTCGGATGAATAATGATGGTTAATGTGTCATATTCCGTATTAATAAGATTGGTATGTGATGCGTATAATATAAGTTGGTTAAACAAGAGTAAGTAGAGATTTTAATGATCTTGAGAATATCGGTAAGCGTCAATTGCATTCTTAACCGAACCGTGTAACAGTAACAATTTTTGTGCATGGTCATGATTTAATCCTAGTTCCTCCATAATCATCCTGGTGCCTCTTTCTACCAGTTTATGATTACTAAGCTGCATGTTTACCATCTTATTTCCTTTCACCCGTCCGAGTTGAATCATGACAGAGGTGCTAATCATATTCAGAATCATTTTCTGTCCGGTACCCGATTTCATCCGGGAACTGCCTGTCACATATTCCGGCCCTACAATCATTTCGATGGCTACATCCGCTTCTGCTGCCATTGGAGAATCGGGATTACTGGTGATACAACCTGTCAGGACACCGTGTTTACGGGCTTCCCGCAAAGCACCGATTACGTACGGGGTAGTGCCGGAAGCGGCAATGCCGATAACGGTGTCTTTTTCGTTGATCTGGTGTTCGACGAGTTCTTCCCAGCCGCGATTTTCATCATCTTCGGCTCCTTCTACCGGATTGCGCAGGGCTGTATCGCCTCCTGCAATCAGTCCGATAATCCAGTTGGGAGACATACCGAAAGTAGGAGGAATTTCGGAAGCATCCAATACTCCCAGGCGACCGCTTGTACCGGCCCCCATATAAAAGATGCGTCCGCCTTGTTTCATGCGGGGCACAATCTGATTGACAAGCTCTTCAATTTGTGGAATAGCCTTTTGTACGGCTAATGCTACTTTCTGATCTTCCTGGTTGATATCTTCTAATATCTCTCGCACAGATTTCTTTTCCAGATGATCGTAAAGTGACGGTTGTTCGGTTATCTGCATTTTTATAATTACTGGTTATAAATTACAATAGGTAAAAGAATTATTGTTGATGGTATTGAATCAGTCCTTCCATCGGACTTTGAAGAATCTTACCGATCTGAATACCTGTTGTTTGCGCAGCCTCCTGCAAAACCTCCTTGTAACAGTGAGCTACGGAACCAATAAAATGTACCGGATATTGCTTATAATCATATTGCATCACGTTTCTGCGGAGAAAAGCGATAAAGCTGTTGAGCACTAGTGAACGGATAGCCGGTTCTTCCAGATGCTGTGCAAGGAAAGGGGAGAGACTAGCCAGAAAACGGTTCGGAAAGGGTTGGCGGTAAACGCGGTCGATGATTTCGGGAGCCGTCAGGTCGAAATGTTTTAAGAAAGCTTCTTTGATGGCGGGTGGAAGCTGGTTTTTCAGTACATCGCCTACCAATAGTTTTCCTAAGACTGCGCCGCTTCCTTCATCTCCCAGAATGAATCCAAGAGGGGAGATGTTGTTGACAATCTCTTCACCGTTGTAGAAACAGGAATTGGAACCTGTGCCGAGGATGCAGGCAATCCCAGCTTCATGTCCGCATAGTCCGCGGGCAGCGGCAAGCATATCCGAGTTGGCTTTGATGTTCCCGATGACGGGCAGGCTGTCGGCAATAGCCCGCCGGAGGACGGGAGCCTTTTCGGGAGTGCATCCTGCACCATAAAAAAGACGGAGTTGATTGTTCCTTCCGGTAGTTGTGGCAGGAGGGAATGTGTCAGCTCTTGTTGAATTTCTTCTTCTGATTGGAAGAAGGGATTAATCCCTTTCGTTCCAATTCGTTTGATTGGGGTGCCGTTGAAAACGATGCACCAGTCGGTTTTGGTAGAACCACTATCTGCAATGAGTATCATATCTTTGAGTTTTTTATTGTTTCTTTCCGAAAGAATCCTCCAGTCGGTTGCGAATCATTAATGAGGCGACGATACCGGGCAGGGTACAAATACAAACCCAGATAAAGAAGTTTGTGTATCCGAGATGTTCCTGTATCCATCCGGCAGGCATACCGGGAATCATCATGCCCAGTGCCATAAATCCGGTTCCGATAGCATAGTGCGCCGTTTTGTGTTCACCTTCCGCTATATAAATCAGATATAGCATATAAGCGGTAAAGCCGAAACCATACCCCAACTGTTCGATCGCTACACAAATGGCTATAAATATAGGATTGTCCGGGGTGGCGGCAGCCATCCATACATATAATAGATCGGGAATGTTGATGGCTAATGCCATGGGTAATATCCATTTCTTGAATCCGTCACGGGAAACGAGGAAACCACTAATGATTCCACCGAGCAATAAAGCTATGACACCTATGGTACCGTAGATCATTCCGACAGTTGCTGTGGATAAACCCAGTCCACCTTTATCGGTCGTGTCGAGCAGGAAAGGAGAAGCTATTTTGGCTAACTGTGATTCTCCCAACCGATAGGTGAGGAGGAAAAAGAACATGAGACCGAGGTTCTTTTTCTGAAAGAATGTGACAAAGGTCAGGAGAAAATCCCCCAACAACTTACCCGGTGTGAGTCCGGGACGTTTAATGTCCGAATCAGGATGGGGGAGGATAAGTCGATGATAGATAGTAAGAGCCAGAAATAATCCGGCAAGGAGGTAGAATGTAATACTCCATGCCAAGGGAATATTGTTCTGTGATGTTTCCAGCCATCCTGCCAGCATGACTAGAATTCCCTGCCCGAAAATATTGGCAAGCCGGTAAAACGTATTTCGAATACCGACAAAGAAAGATTGTTCTTTATTATTGAGCCCGAGCATATAGAAACCGTCTGCTGCGATGTCATGCGTAGCGGAACTGAACGCCAGCAGCCAGAAAAAAGCAAGAGTCAACTGTACATAATGGGCAGTCGGAATAAAGAAGGCTATCCCCGCAAATCCGGCAGCGATGAAACCTTGCATGGCAATAATCCAGGCGCGTTTCGTTTTCACCAGGTCGACGAAAGGACTCCATAGCGGTTTGATAGTCCAGGGAAGATAGAGCCAGGAAGTATATAAGGCTATTTCCGTATTGGATAATCCCAAACGCTTGTACATGATAACAGCAATCGTCATTACCGCTACGTATGGCAGCCCTTCTGCGAAGTAGAGGGTGGGTATCCAGCTCCAGGGATTTCTTTTTGTAGTGGGTGTTGTCATGGTATTATTCTTTTTTATTGATATTGTTTTTCGAGTGTACTGCCGGGGTAATAGTGAGACAGTATTTCTTCATATTTGTAACCTTGCTCTCCCATTACGGCAGCACCAATCTGGCAAAGTCCTACTCCATGCCCCCATCCGGCTCCGGTAAGGATGAATCGTGAAGGGATTTTATCCTCTTTATGTCCTTTTTCCTCATATTCCTTGTCTACTACGAAGGCGGAACTATACAGATGGGAAGTAGATAAGGTACGGCGTATTTCCAGTTCTTTCCCGATAATAAGCGTTCGCAAGGTTCCTACAATTTTCAATCGGACAAGACGTCCGGATGTTCCCCGTTCTACAGGAATTAAATCAATGATTTGTCCGAAATCAATCCCTGAACGTTGATGAATCAGTTCTGAAAGCTCCTGCTGCGAATAACTGACTTTCCAACGATAGAAGTCTGCTGTTTCCTGATCGTAGTTGTTTAGTACTTGGCTTAGAATTTTCTTATCCTGCGTATTACAAAAAGCAACAGGTGAGGTACGTATCCATTTATCAGCTTCCGCCTCTATGGTCAAATCGGGAAGTTGTTTTTCAGTCTTGCTATCCCGTTGTCTGATTAGATAAGGATGCTTTATGTTTTCCCAACAATTTTGGAACTCTTCAAAAGCTCCGCCACAACATTTAGAGAAACGGGCATCACAAATCGCTCCTTTATACATCAGCACTTCCCCCGCGTGGCGGAGACTGCTTCGATGGCTTGTGGTGTTGAGGCTCGTGTAATTCCCTGATAACGCTGGCAATGATCATCGGCACATACATCGAAATTTCTATGTGCTTCATGGTCATACCACTTAATAAATGAAGAATTAGGAATGAAGAATGAAGAATTGGCTGCGCTGTCTTTTTGCAAAGTTCTTTTAAATTCTTCATTTTTCATTCTTAATTCTTTATTTTTTTCGAGTAGCCAGCTTCGGGAGATGACGGCGTGAGCCTTTAGTAGTTCTAAAGAAGCTGTTGCGCTCATCTCTGATGAAATTACACTGGTAAGATATTCTTCAATGGAAATCACATTGATGGCGGTTAGTTGTTCTCCTTCGATGATAATCTTTAATTCCCCTTTGAATTTCTGGACTTCTTTGCGTTCCCAATGGAAGTTGATTCCGATGGTCACATCTTTCAGTTCAAAGAAAGCATGTGCATTTTGTGGAGGAATGAAGGATAATTCGTCGTACTCTTTCCCTTGCCAATGAATCTTCCCATCCTGATAAATAACTTTCTGTGTCCCGGAAATTTCCGTTCCGACAGAAGAACTAAATTTCACCGGGAAAGAGAATTCAATCTCTTTCCCGGAAAGGATACCAACTGTTATTTGAGGTTGAGTCATAATACAGCCTTAATACGTTCTAATATTTTTTGCAGTTTTTCTTTGGATATAGATATTTCCCGATAGATCTCATATACCTTTTCAGGAGTCAGTTTCTCCATATCCTCTTCACGTACTATAGGGAATATGCCGTTCATTTCAGCAATAGCAGGACTGATGATAATTTGTTCGTCCCCTTTTGCGTAATAGCAGTCAGGACGATGTTTGCTGCGTAAGAAGATAATACAATTGTAAGGGTGTTCGGCCACTGACTCAAATTCATCGTCATAGTTCTTTCCAAAATCCTCTTTGGTGCGTTCCAAACCATACCAGGCAAGAATATTCATCATTGGTTCTTTTCCGTTATTATTGGCAGCTAAAATGTCGTAAATCAGATGAAAGGTTTTCGACATTGTTGTCTTGTTTTTCGCCTGAATCCTGATGAAACTGTACGGGAAATCTTCATAACTAATTTGCACCTTGTCGTTATCTATTAAATCTATGTGATCGCAATATGGTCCTTGCATTCTTTCCTCTTTACTGCAAGCTTGAAAATGGGCATGATCGGGAGCGGAAGCTCCAGATTCCGGTCCATTATACAAAAGGAAGTATTCTTCCATAATGTCGGTGAGTTCTATCATATCTTTAAAACGCCCGGCTATGGATTGTGACTTGTGTTCCTTATCTACAATTGTAAAGTGGTGTTTAAATATGGGATAGGGATTAACCAGTATCTGATAATTCCTGTAACTGATGAACTCTTGTTCCTGCGGTCGGTTTGTTTGGCAGAGGAAGCAAGGCCGTGAGTGAATGGAGGCAGTATCTGTCTGTGCGGTAGCCGAAAGAATACGTTTCGGATTAAAGAATAGTTTCGCACTTAAACAATTGTTACCAAACCACTTGGATATTTTTTTGTTCGTGACCGATACTGTTCCAGTGCTTGGTAATTTTCTTTGGCTAGTTCCCAAGAAAGAGTTTGCTTTTGGAATAACTGTTCGATACTTTGCTGAATTTCCTCTAATGTCGTTTTTGTTGCAGGATGCGCTGTTCCAATTCCCACGTACGAAGCCGGTCTTTATATAGATTATTCTGGTTGATTTTCTCAACAGGCAGTGCAGCATCCGAGTTGCCTTCCCAACGGCGACAAAGGTAAATCACGTCGTATATTCTGCCTATCTGATAATCGTGTGAAATTTTCAATCCAAGGGCATAATCTTCTCCATAGCTTGTGTTCGGGACTTTGATTTCCCGAAGAATGGGCGTGTAGAATGCACGGGGAGCTCCCAGACCGTTGATACGTAATGCATTATTTCGTCCGTTGTCGGGCGTCCATTCCTTATGATCGATGATGCCGGGGGCAATTTCCTGCATATCAAAGTTAGTCATCATATAAGTGCCGATTACCATTGCACATTTCTGTGTATAGAAAGTATCAATGATGATTTGCAGGCTATGTTCGTCTTTATACACGTCATCGCTATCAAGTTGGACGGCAAACTTTCCGCATTTCTCGTGATGGATACCTATGTTCCAACATCCGCCTATACCGAGGTCATCTCTTTCGGGAATGACGTGAATCAGTCGCTTGTCCGAACTAAGTTCACGGAGAACTTCACTGGTTCCGTCTGTCGAATGATTGTCGATGACAATGACATTGAACGGAAAGGTCGTTTGCTGGTTCAGTGCCGAGCGTACGGCATCTTTGACTGTGCGAATACGGTTGCGTACGGGTATAATGACAGAAGCTTCATATTCAAAAGTGTGGGAAGAAAAGTCTACGGGACGGAAGATAGGATAAAGATATCCGCCAATTTCCTTCAAATGGTTGGTGCATGCCTGTTCCATTTCAATCTGTACCTGACGGTTTTTAGGGTCTACATAATCGAACTGCTTCTCACCGCTTTTCCGCTTGTCACTTTCTACTTCGGTATATAAATATTCGTTGATGTGTACCAGTTTGCTCTTTTGGGATATTTTGAGTCTCAAATCATACAAACCTGCATATTGATATTCCTCTTCTGTATTTTCTATAACTTCCTTGAATGCGTTGGCATTGAACAGTAGAACCGAGCCGAAATTGAAGTCGTCACGCAGGCTACCGGGTTGGTAATCAATGACCGGAGCTGTTTTTTGCACACCGTCTATCTGTTGGTAATGGTCTGCATATACCATAGCAGCTTGGGTCATTTCCATTACTTGAACCATTCTTTCAAGAGCGAACATGCCTATTTTTAGTGCAGTGTGTTTGGTATAGAGCAAGGTATATGTTTTATCAGAATGTTCTGCAATAGCTCGCATCGCTTGTGTAGACTGCATTTTCTCTACAGAGATGAGTTCGCATCCGGGAATACAGACATTGGTAATTGGCGATGCTAATAAATAAATTTTGTCTACCAGCGTCGATGCACGTAACTCCTTAACTGTTTGCATAGTTTCTTCCAACCGGCTGAAAGGAAGAAAACAGTTGATTGTTGTTTTCATTATTTTACTTCTTGTTTTGTAGTATGAGTTGTGTAAGATGTTTCTTTGTCTTGTTTTTGATGAACAAACAAAGTCCAAGGAATGTGAACAGGGCATTGATTATCAACAACTCGTAACTAATTTGGTAACCGTTGAGCCATGCTTCCGAATTTCTTTGCAGGATATAGCAAAGAATAGGAGAAGCGATAGCTACCAACGGAATATATTTATCATAAACTTGTTTCTTGGTGAAGATGCCGAAAGCGAACAGTCCTAAGATAGGGCCATACGTATAACTGGCCAATGTGTAAATCGCATCAATCACACTGGTGTTGTTCAGCAGATTGAATACGAAAATGACTGCTCCCATCACAACTGCCATACCGATATGTACATGTTTGCGTATTTGGCTAAGTGCCGCCTCTCCTTTTTTCTGTGCATGTAAAATATCTACAGTAAAGGAAGTGGTCAGTGCCGTCAAGGCAGAACCCGCTGCAGAATAGGCGGAGGCTATCAGTCCGATAATGAATAATATTCCGACTATGCCGGGAAAATAATTTCCGGTAGCAATCATCGGAAACAACTCGTCGCTTTTTTCCGGATTCCCAATGCCTTGTTGTGCTGTAAACGTATATAATAGTACTCCCAGCATCAGAAAAAGCAGAATGACAAAGAATTGTGAGATACCGCTTGTAATCATATTCTTTTGAGAATCCCGGAAATTCTTGCAACTAAGATTGCGTTGCATCATATCCTGGTCGAGCCCGTTCATGGCAATGACAGTGAACACTCCTGCCAGGAACTGTTTGAAGAAATAGCGTTTGTCGTTCACGTCGTCAAAAAAGAATGTCTTGGAAAAGTCACTATCTGATATGGTAGTAACCAGGCCGCTAAAGTTGAGGTGCAAGTTGGAGGCTATATAATAGATACATAGTACCACAGAGACTACCAGGCAGAATGTTTTCAATACATCCGTCCAAATCAATGATTTCACTCCGCCCCGGAAAGTATAGAGCCATACGATAAATACGGTAAGCATGACATTCAACAGGAAAGGAAGATGGAAAGGCTCGAAGATCAGCAGTTGCAGCGTCAGGCATACCAGAAATAGTCGAACGGCAGCTCCCAGCATCTTTGAGATAAAGAAGAACCATGCTCCTGTTTTATAGGATGAAGCTCCGAATCTGTTCTCCAAATATTCATAGATAGAAACCAGATTCATCCGATAGAACAGTGGAACAAGCACAAAGGCGATAATAAACTGTCCGACTATAAAGCCGAGTACCATTTGCAGATAAGAGAAACTACTGGCTTGTACCATGCCCGGAACAGATACAAAAGTAACTCCCGAAATGGTGGAACCAATCATGGCAAAAGCAACAACATACCATGCCGATTTACGGTTTCCTACGAAGAACCCTTCATTGTCAGCTTTGCGTCCTGCTATATAAGAGATAGTGAACAGGATTATAAAGTATGCCACAATAGTGATAGATATAACGGCTGGACTCATATCTGCTATTTAAATTCGTTTGAGGATGAATGATCCGAATTAGTTTATCTTTGTCTACAAAAGTAGGGAATTTATCATAGATATGTATACTCTTACCTATTTTTTATTCCCGGTGTGCCTCCGGTCGCGTGTTTGGACGAACGCCAGTTTTTATTGAGCGAGGACAACTCCGGAGATTTCTTTTCAAGCGAAATGCCGGTTATTTTGTCAATGGTGTGCATTTCATCTCTAAAACAACAAGTGTCAAAAGTATGTCCTGGTGCAGTCTCTTTACTACTCGAAAGTGCCAGATACCCACCATTATTGTTCAGTGCCGGGAAGTTCGGTATAATTATTATATTTTCTCCACCAACTTTATGTTTCTGAACAACTCTGTTGAAGTATTTCGTGAAACAAAGATAAGTTTTGGAAGGAATGGCTAGGGGAGTAGAAGGACTCTCATTTTGAAGGATAGTAGTATTGTATATTGTCCCGTCTTCATGCATTTTATATAGATAAAGTGCGGGTAAAATGACTGCCTGTTCAGTTGGATTATAGATTTCTACATATTCTGCACCATCAGTGGCATTGTTATACATTATTTCATTGAAAAGAAGCATACCTCTCACATCTCTCGGTAGTTCGGGAGTGTCCGGATTATCTGGAAGGTCCGTATCGGGGTTATCGGGTGTTTCGTCGGGTGATGTGTTCGTTTCTACGTCATTAGACAACTGTATGTGATGGAACGTGAATCCTTTACAACGGGTTTTGGTGTAAATGCAGTATATACCGCAGTAGCGGGAAGTCTGTATATCGGTATCTTTTATCTGTTTTTCTTTTACGTATTCATTCTCGGATTCAAGCCGTGTCCAAAAAGTCCAGTAACCGTTATTGTCACATTCTACTTTTATGTATAGTTTCGGTGAAGAGTTTCCTTTCATTAGTTCTCTTCCCGAAGCCAGTAGTTTAGATTGGTTTCCGTTTTGGCGATAAAGAGCTACATTATCTTTTGCTCCTCCAATCTGAATGTAATAGCCGTTAAATTACCGGAAAGAATGTTTGAGGAAGAAGTCAGATAAAATCGTGCATAATTGTTGGCGGAGGGGTTGAAGGTGAGGTGAACTCCAAATTCCCAACGGGTGTTTTTTACAGAGGTAGAAGGAATGGTGATATATGCTGTTCCGGCGTCTTCCTGTGGATCATTTAGATGGATTCCTTCTTTAGAATTGATGGTGAATTTGTCCATCTCTCCTTCCCAAGGAAGTTCGGGTGTGATAGTGTCTCCTCCTTTTAAATCTCCCTTTTCTTCGTCATCAGCAGGGAGCGAACAATTATAGAACAATATGATGAAGATACTTAGGAAAGCAAATGCTTGGTAAACTTTCATACGGTTTTTAGTTTGAGTTATTTCGTTTTACCGTATTTGTTTGAGTATAATGCAGAAGCAATTGCGGTTTAAATAGTTGATGAGTCGGCAAAGGTAAACCTTTTGCTGGGAAAAAACATACTTATTGAAGAAATAATTGTAAATCCTTTTGTTTTCTCTAAATGCGTGGAAAGGAAACAGTGAGGGGTTATCAAAAGTCACATTTAATTTATTGACTTTTGATAACCCCTCACCCATGTTACATTCAATTATTGAAACATTATTCGAAGCGTGGCATTACATATTTATCTGTGTAAGATGTGAACGTAATACCTGGCATGGAATGAACGTTCGATTCGTTCTCCAACTTCTTTATCAACGAATAATCGTTGGCGTCCAATGCGTAATAGTTATCTGAAGCCGGAGTTGTCACACGGACTGTCCAGTCGAACATATTACCGATGATGGTGAGCGCATCCGTTTCCGGATCAAATGCTGGGATTCCTGTTTTTACGATTTCATACGTCCGGTTCTGCAACACATAGAAAGCGTTGTTGGCATCGGTCATAAAAGCAAGCGTCTTTTTATTTCTGAACTCGGTCAGATACAGATGTTCTAATGTCAGGCCTTCAGGCAAGGTGATGGCACGGACATACGGGCGTCCTTTCACCTGTTTCAGATGAAACAGACGACGGTCGGCATCCAACAGAAGATAACCTTCGTCATACTCCTTTTTCACCGTCGGATTTCCTACGATTTCCGTTGCCGGAAAACGAAAATCCTTCTTAGTCATAGCTTCGGTAAACTGAAGGCTTTTGTCTTCCTTCACGCTGTTGGTAGCCATGTCGATAAATTCGATCCCTTTGGAGGTGATACGGAATACGTCATCCGGCATTTTCAGGTCCACACGTCCTGACATAGATTCCATCAGTGGGTAAAGCCCGATAGAAGGTGCGTTTATATCCGAAGGCACACTGCGGAAGTTGAAGTTTTCTGTCTGCACCATTTTAGGAGTCATTGCGATTCCTTGAATGGTATCCGGAAAACGCTCATCAGACATCAACTGACGGAAATAAAACATAGGCAGGATGCTGTCGAAAGCAGCTTCCGAATAAATGTTTCCTGCAAGGTCGCGGCGCACGGTTCCTTTCCCTTCTTCTTGTCCCATCTGGGCGAAATCGCCAATTACGAAACTATACAGGGTAAAGGGAGTCTTTTCCGGCTTTACGACAAAGAAATTGTAACACCAGGGCAGCTGCCAAAGAAGCAGAAAAGCGATGGTTACATATAATAGTATGGTACTGAAACGTCTCATTTCTCAATCTTTTAATTTTAAATCTTTAATTTTTTATTGGTTAATCCTGTTTTCCGGCCTTGAACCGTACGATAGAGAGCCACGAGAAAGAGGCTGTCAACAAAGTATAGACCACTAAATAAGGGAGAAACTTGTTGTATGCTTCCGGCGTAGGCGACAGGAAGAAGATTCGGAGTAACAATACTGCGATAATGAGATTCAGGATACGGCGTTTCCATGCCGGTTCGAGGCAAATCCATGCGACGAGCAGATAGCCGGAGATGCCGGCGAGATACCACGTTAAAGCGGTAAGCAGTATGTGGTTTTTGAGCTCATGGGCAAGGATTCCGTTCAGATAGATCTCCATCAACAGGAAATTGGAAGCGAAGCAGACAAGAAGCAGTATGAGTCCGGAGAGTAACATATTGCCCGTCATTTTCAGTTCCGGATAAGGTAGATGGAGAGTCAGTTTCAGACATTTGCGTTGCATCTCGGGGACAAACTGCACGATTGCCATCAGGATTCCGGCAATCAGAGGTATATATTGCAACATATCAATGAAGATGACATCCCGTTGCAGCATGACTTCCCATACATGGGCAGCCCCTTTCATTTCTACCACCCGGTTAATGCGGAGCATACAGTAGCCTGTAAAACCAAGTGTGGCGAGCACGGCAAGCAGAAAATACCACCGTGTCTTTATCCATTCTTTATAAAATATAGCGTACATTCTTGAGGATTTATGATTTATGAATGATGATTTATGGGTTACGAGTTGCCAACTCTTATTCTTAATTTAATCAGTATTTCCCGGTGAGGCCGATAAAGGCATCTTCCAAATTGACTTGCTCACAGTGCAAGTCTGTGTAGGGCACTGACATTGATTTCAGTTTGGCTTCTGTTTCTGCCGGTTGCAGGAAGGAGAAAGTCTCCAGCTGGTTCCGCATGATGGAAGGATGGTAGAAATCATCCGATGCAGGAAGCTCGTAACCTTCGGGAATGGTGAAGGTGTAGTGGCGTCCTTTTTCCAGTAATTCGGTGATTGGTTTCTGAATCAGTATCTTTCCGTAGTCCATAATAATGCAGTCGTCAACGAGACGTTCCATATCCTGAATGATATGCGAGGTCAGAAAGACGGTTTTACCTTCCGAACGGGCATAGTCGCGGAGATAGTCCACAAACAGGCGGCGGTAGCCGGGATCGAGTCCGAGCGAGAAGTCGTCCAGTACCAGAAGTTCCGGGTTTTGTGCGAGAATCAGTCCGAGAGCTACTTGAGAGCGCTGTCCGCAGGACATACGTGAGATGCGCTGTCCGGTAGCTACTTTCAATTTATTCATCAGTTCGTAGTACGCTTCTTTTTTCCACTGGCCGGGGTAGAAGGCTGCGTAGAATTTTTCTATTTCGGTGATGGTCATGAATTGGTATTGCACATGACCTTCGATGAGCAGTCCGATATTGCGGCGCAGAGCCGGTGCCATGGTCTGTATCTCCTGTCCGAAGATGCGACATTCTCCCGAACGGGGTTTCAGGTAACCGCTCAAGATATTGATAGTGGTGGTTTTGCCCGTACCGTTCTTTCCCAATAGTCCCAGGATACGTCCTTTGGGCACTGTGAAACTAAGGTTTTCGTAAATCAACCGTTTACCGTAGTAGTGCGTCAGGTTGTTACATTCGATAATTTGTTCCATTTGATTTTATCTGTTATTTCGATTCAAAAGAAGAAAAGGAAAAGAATGGGAATCAAGATTCCGACTATTAGTTCTATTCCTCCTCTGCCGATAATGCCCTTGTTCCCTTTCAGCATGATAATGCCGGAGAGAGTAATGATAATAAGGGCGATAGCGAAAATATCCGCGAAGTAAGTCCACCATTGTCCCGGATTGTAATGTAAACGGGACATCGCTCCGATAAGCGGGCGACGGGTGACGGATTCATATACCGCGTCTCCTGTCTTCACGTTTACCAGGAGGTTGGAACCGCCTTTCAGGAAGACTTTCATTACGTCCGTTTTCGGGAAGTAAAATTTGGTATAGTTGCCGGTTTCTCCCAAAGGTTCCAGTAGAGTAAGTACTTTCTCTTTACTCATTCCTGCTTTGTCCGGTAGCTTTTCCGCTATTTTATATTCTTTCCGTGTGATGGAGAAGTTCGGATTAATCGTGTCACGGTGATTCATTACAATTCCGGAAATGGCATATATCAATACCATTCCGGAAAGAAAAATGACAGGTCACGGTGTATGAGCCGGCTCCATTTACGAACAGTACTACTCCACTTCATACGAGTTGGCTTCCATAAAATAGAAAGATAAATACTCTTTTCCTGTTTCTGCTTTGCGGTCGGCTATTTTTGCGCGGAAGTCTGCGATGCGGGCTTCGGGACTGTTGGCTGTTTCGCCGCGTGCTTTCTTTTCAGAATCGCATCCGGCTTCACCGGTTCCGTGTTTTTCGGCAGCTTGTGCTTTGAGTTGTGCTTCCCAGTTTTGGAGGTAGGCTTCGTCGATGCGTTGTTCTTTCAATGTTCCGGTAACACGGACGATAGAGTTCACACATTTAGGATCGAAGGCTCCCAATGTCCCGGCTTCTACACGGATCACTTGGGTATCGTCACTGCCCATCAGGAAGATTTTCTTTGCACCATGTTTGCAGGTATGTGTGCAAACGCCTTCAATGGTTACTTCTTGTCCTGCAAGGTTTTCGGCATTGGCAAGGAGAGAATCAATTTCCAAAGCGGAAGATGCAGACTGTTCTGTAGTCGCTTCTGATGCGCTTTTCTGTTGTTTGTTACCACATGAAGTTCCGATAAAAGTCATTGCCATAAGGGCAATTGCGATTGTTAGCTTTTTGTTTTCATTGTTATTGCTTCGTTTTTATATAGTTTGTAATCTGTTTTTCGTTTGTTTATAGCTTTTAATAGTTCGCCTTACGGGCGGGGAGTTTCAACCATGCTTGAAACAAATACTACTCCTTTAGTTGGCAGCTTGATCCCTTACGCAACGGAGTTGCATACCGGCTTTAATGCTGACATAAGATAATGATAATCTGCCTTCCGAATACTTTGCATTGATTGTACTCATTAATCCAAAGAACTGTATATTGGTAAGTAGTCCGCTGGTGCTATTGTATACGGGCTTGAAGGCAGTCGAAGTCATAAGATAATTCATTGCCGGTTTTCCGTGCCATGCAGTTTGAATATTGGCATCTTCTGCTATTGCCGTTTTTTGATAGCTGCCGGCACCTGTAAGGCTTGTTGCCATACGAACGCCGGAGAATTGGTAATTGAATCCTGCATTATTCAGTGATGATATTTTGGCGCCGTCATAAACTGCATCATAGAAAAGAGCTTTATCACCATCAGCCGGTACCTTGCCGTCGACATCATTCGTTGTTTTTCCTACCAGATTAAAGTATTCCAGACGTGTTGGTATGTGCCAACCTTTCGGACAAATACCTTGCGCTCCTTCAAAAGAGTTCAGATTACTTTCAGTAATTTCCTTACCGCCCAGTGCAACTTGGAAATCATATAGATAACCTAATTCTTTGATAGCACTTTCCTCTGTTGTGGCTACGGTTGCACCGTCAGCTTTGATTTCATACGGGTACCAAACATGGCTATCAGCAGTAGGATCGGTAGAAGGAGTATATCCTTTCGGAAGATAGATAAGCGGTTCAGCCATCCACGTAGTACCGTTTGCCAAAGTTACCGTGTTATATTTTACATTATCGTATAAGAAATAGTTCTCATCGAGATGTTCTTCGAAAGGAATCTCATTGTCTGCTCCGATTTCACCTTCATCTGTCCAGTTTTCGATGTCACCGATAAGTTTAACCTCTATATCGTCAGGCAATACACGGATGTTTACGCTGTATTGTCCTCCTTGCGCTAAAGTAGTAGATGTGAGTTTCTGCGACAAGGTCTTGCCATCAGAAGTTGCTACTTCGAGCGTCAAAGCTACCGTTTGGGGAACGATGAGGGCGCGGTAAGTTTTGTTCGCTTCAACAACCTGTGCCGTAATGTTTGTAGCTGCGACATTCGCGTCAGCAGTAACTGTAAGGGCAGCCAGATCAAGAGTTGCAGTCGGGATAGAGCCTTTCAATGCAATGGATGTTATGTTGGCTTCTACTTCCTTTGTTACATTAATGACCAGTTTGGTAAGCAGATGCTTAAAGTTCATTGTTATAGTATTTACAGTAGGAAGTACATCTTTATTACTTGCTGCCATAAGGTCTGATGCCCCATATCCGGTGGTCTGATCGGCTTCTACAGAAAAAGAAGTAGGAGTATTACCTTCTCTATAAGGATAGTATGCTACTATCTGCGATTTGTCATTTCCTTCCGGATACCAAAGCAAGTCACCTGCAAATACTCCGTCATTGAATGTCATCTGTTTATTTTCCGCATATACGAAGTCATCGTTTTGGATGATTGTAACGCCAATTTTATCTCCGGTCTCAAAGTTAACTTCGGTAGCGCGTGTGATAACAGGCGAGATAGTAATACGACTGTTGGCAGGTGTCAGCGTTTCGTTCTCTTCCTGCTGGCAAGATACCAAAAGTGCTGCTGCAAAGATAAATGTTAAACTCTTTTTCATTGCTTAATAATTTAGTTTATATATATTCATTGTTTTCAAAAAGCATATCCCGGTCCTCAAAAAGTATATCCTAACTTGATAGTCTCATTCCAACGGCTCGAACCATCTATATAGTGAAGGTTGAAACCGCGTGTATAACTTCCCTGTACTTCAGCATAGATCCCATGGTTGAAATGATAGCGTAAACCGAGACGAAGCGTTGCTTGTGGAGCGGTAGCATATTCATTCTGCAGATTATAATAATCTGTCAGACGATAAGGTGGATCACCCGGCTCCGTATCTGTTGCAACGACTCTGTTTTTCTCGGTAGAGTTTCCTATGGCAAAGGAAGCGGCTGCCTTTAAGTCAAATTTCCCTATATGAAACACGCTGGATACATAAGTCTGCGTACAAAGCATCTTTTCCGACGCTACATACGGATACATCTGGGTAGTCAGTCGTTTGAAAGTTGAAATATGTGTTCCCAAACGAACTTCTGTACGAGGACTTATAAATTCATATTCGGGATGGACCGAGAAAGCATCTCTTTCGAAAATGCGGTTGGAGCCGTTGATATAAGTCGTCGTTATTCCGTTAATAGTCTCCTTATTAATCACATTCTCGTTGTTGACCAAATGTGACCATTGCAGGTTCAATCGTAGAAAATGCTCTTTCTTTCCCTGTTTGAAATGATAACTCAAATGAGAGGCAATCCGGTGAGTGGGGATTTTGAACCAGATAGCATCTCTTTCACCGGCAGACCCCGAAGAATAGGTATATTCGATATCTCCATAAAATCCCTTCCATTGAAGTTGCAGTGCTCCCCCGTTAGACAGTTCTTTGATCGGAAAGCCGTTGATTCCCGATTCGCTTAGATGAATCCCGCTGCCGTCCCATGCTTCATAAGCTCCATACATCAGTCCTTTATCCAAGAAGGCGTTGTAAGAGTTTTCGGTAGTCCCGATTACTTCCGCCTTGATCGATTCGCTGTTTTTGCTGAATATATAAGAAAAACCAATGGCTAGATCGCCCGAGTGATACATCACGCTGGGGGCTACTTTCAAATCCAGTCGATAATTGGTATGTCGCAAGTCTTTCCGTTTGGAATAGTTGGAGGCGGCAAAGTCAATCTTTCCTCCCAATCGCCAGTTAGGTGCAATATCTGATGCAATACCGCCCATAAAAGCGTATCGTTGCAGGTCTTTGCCTCCGGGAGTGAACTCCAGAATGTCTACCGGATAAAATCCCGGCTGGATAAACATGGAACCACTCATGTCCTTACCGGAAGTATGATCGAATGAGAAAGAACCAGTCAGCGAATACCCTTTCAGATGAGTGATAGACTTGGCTATTGCTCCGGCATTCCATGATTTCTCCGCTTCGTAAGAGTGGTGGAAATCACCATGGTTATTCTTACCATACAGTTCGGCATAGGAAGAAGAGATGCTATCCATCCTGATACCTGTGACATTTTCTCCGGCATTCCAGGAATTACGCCGTTCTATAATGTCGTAAGTCTGTGCCGAAACACCGTACACTATACATAGTAACCAAAGACCTGTTATATATATTTTTTCATCTCACTCATGCAAAGATTGTTTTTCTCTTTCATAAAAATCGGTAGAAGAGTTGTTGGTGTCCATCAATACTTCATAACCTGCTTCCTGCGTAGCTTCTTCGTCCACATGGCGATATAAGCTGCGTCCGTTGTATGTCGCACTTTGAGTGACATATCCTGCGTCGATGGAAGGAGATATACGTTTCTTGTTGTTGGAGGAACCACCATAGTACACTTCCGCTCCATCAATCACCCAGTCGAGCGGAACTGCTATCACCCGGTCGGTGGTACTTCCCGGTTTTTGTATCACACTTCCCTCTTTTAGAACAAAGTCCTGTATCGTGGTATCCTTAGCTTTAAAGATAACCGTAGCAGGAGAAAAAATAGAGAACGAGTAAGCATTCGCCTGTCCGGTTTTCAATACCACGTTCAGATAATGATCCGGTGTGATCTGATCGCCCGGAGCCGGATGGTACTGCGTATTCGGGAAATAAACGTTATTGTAGCAGACAAAATATCCCGGTTTGTTCAGATTGACAGATTGCGGGTATTGCGCTGCATGGTCAACTGCTCCATTGATGGCAATCACTGCATCTTCTCCCGGTTGAAGCGGGAAAGTCTTGCCGGTACCGCCAAACTGCCAGATGCACTGAACGATGGGAGCAAAATCCCGGAAGATGGTTGCTCCGGTTATTTCATCCTGCGTTACCCATACATTGGTAGCTTGTGAGTTGTAAGGATCGAGTGCTCCGAAACATAAACTATCGAGATATTGCACTTCCGAATCGTTATTATGCAGGATTATATATTTGTCGGACTGGTAGTTTCCCTCCAGCGGCAACTTTGTACATCCTCCGCAATAAATCTCCTTAATAATAATAGCCCCGGCTCTGGAATGGATGAGCGGGAGGTTGAACGCCATGTTTCCGCTGGTCAGTTTCACATTATCGGCCAGTCCGTTGAAAATATCCTGTCCGTCCTTGTCGCTGACCTGCACGCGATATATACCTTTAGTCAGAGAGAATTGCGCCACTCCGTTCTTGTCGGTTTTAGCCTTGTAAGAATTTCCACGGTCGACGTCTTCAATCTTTACGGTCACTCCTTCCCGGAGATATTCCGAGTATCCATCCGGGTATACGGCAGTCACTTGCAGGCTGTGCAACTGATCGTCGTACGGATTCTCTTTATCAAGATCCGTGCATCCTGCAAGGAGGCCGGTCACTGTTAGTAATAATATGTAGATAGACTGCTTCATATCTTTAAAATTTAATACGGCAAGTAAGTCCATAATAGAAATCCGGGGTAAAGAGCACGCTCACACCGGTTGCATGAGATTTTACATACGGCCGTGAATTGGTGAAATTGATAGCGTTGAGAGAAAGAGACACATGGTCGCCAATCTCTTTGGTTATGTTGATATTGGCGGAGAAATAAGGATCATATCCATCCGCTGCAAATGTGTAGGCATTGCCCGATTTGCGTATCAGATAAGAGAATTCCGGATTCTCGGCTTCGGCTGACGTGAAAGGATGCATCTCATTGTTCAGGTCGAGATATGCCACCGGCCAGATAGCCGTATAAGAGTCACCGTTATAAATGCTTCCACCCGTTTGGGCATTGCTGCTTTCACTTACGTTGAACGCGTATTCTTTTCCCTTATATTCGGAGATATTCTGCGAACGCTTCACAAGCGAAGCCTCCAGTCTGCATGAAATAATCAGCCTGGCTTTCGGAATACGGGTGATGGCTGTGATATTGGCATCCAATGAGTGGGTACGTTTACCGTTGGCAGTCGTCGATAAGTTGTCGCCATTGGCATAGATACCTACATATTGGTAGGAGCGGTTGGCAAGACTGGTGTGCGACCATCCGTTCTGATAATAATAAGACAAAGAATTGTCGATATATTTAGTATAAGCATAGGAGGCATCTAACCGGAATTGCGTACGGATAGGAGTTATTTCCGGAAAATCAACAATCATTTCCGCTCCGCGGCGAATGACGTCCATTCCATTATCGGGAGAGGTTGACTTGACAAAAGTCTGGTCGGTCACCTTTACGTCCATAGGAGTCCAGTAGCTCGATGCATTGTCACGTATGTACACCATTCCCGTCTGATTATCCACATTGATTTGCGGATTGGCCGGCATAGTGAATCCCTCCGGCAATTGGAGAACATCGTAAGAGAACGGGTTATAGGAACTCGTGTATTTATACGGTAACTTGGTGCGGTTGAAATAACCGACTAGCGAAATCCTGGTCCGGGCTATATGGACGTCAATGCCCAATTCCGAATTCTGATTCCGTTGCCAGCGTAGATTCTCATTGTGCAGTAATGTGTAGGGCTGGCTGTAATAGATATAAGATGATTCATTGTTATTATAGGAAAAACCGAATGTCTGTATGTCCCGGTATTCCTGTTTGGGGTACAAGGTATAGAAAGAGGGAAGCTTTTCAGTGATTCCCCAACCGCCACGGATAGCGATATGTTCGTTCAACTGCCATCTGGCATTGAAACGTGGTGAAAGAGTATTCAGGTTTTTATAGTTCGTTCCCTTGATAAACAAATGTTCCCAACGCACTCCCGCCATCAGTCTAAGCATCGTGTTTCCCACTGGTAACGACAGACTTTCTTCTGCATAAAGCGAAACGTTATGCATATATGGATAAGCGGTGTAAGGGCGGGGGCGATAACCGTTCGGAGCCAGTGAAGGGTCTTTGTAATATTCTCCTTCACCCACATTCCCTGTTGCTTTCCACTGAACACCCGCTTTCAGGTTGCTGTTTACAGTCTTGAACCGTCTGTTCCATTCATATTTTAACGATGCGGCATAATCCAGTTCTTTGGAGTCGATGATCTGATCTGCGAAGTAGGTATATGGCAGTTTGTTTGCCATAAAATATCCTTCTTGCGTGGCATGAACAGCCGGCTGTTCCGATGCATACGAATAGAAAGTATGTGCATGGGGAGTTATTGTCATTGTAATATACCGATGCGTCGAACTTGAGGTTGGTGATCCACGATTTATTGAGCAGCCAGGCCAGTGAAGTGTTTGCCCGGAATACGTTATCCCTCACTTTGTTGTATTCTCCCGAATAGGCATCCGGGTCATCTTTGGTATTCATTCCTCCGATATTACCTGTCACACCGATATCGAATCTGAACACTTTGCTGAAAGTGTTGCTATATCCGGCAGAGAATCCCCTTCTCGTATAAGACGAATAGGGAGATACCAACTTTTGGGTAGCCTTTGTCCATTCTCCGTTTATATTGATAACGCCTTTGTCGTTTCCTAAATCCAATCCTTTGGAGAAGGAAACCTGTTCGGTGCGGGGATTGATGGACAATAATATGTTCCAGGGTGTTTTCCCTTTCCGGGTGTGAATCTTGACCATTCCGCTATTCAAGTCTCCATATTCAGCCGAAGGTACTCCGGTGATGACTTCAACCGATTCAATATCCGCCACGGTGATATTACGGGTATCTGCTCCGTTCATATTTCCAAATGAGCCATTATTGCCAATACGTACCCCATCCACTTCAACGGCTGTCCCAAAGGCTGCATTACCGACTGTCGACCCTCCGTCGCGTAATGAGAAGATATTATTAGTGGTAAGATCCGGCACTTTTGTCTTTCCTCCCGGAAGAAGAGCGGAGATATCGCTCACGTTGGATACCTGCAAATGTTCCAGCGCATTATTACCGATAGTGAGCGTAGTGTTTAACTCATTCTTGGGCGCTTGTGCAGTAACGACTACATCATCCAGTGCAAGCGTGTTTTCTTTGAGTTCTATATGTAGGTTTTTGATATTACTGTGCACATTTACCGGAATTGTTGCCGGTACATAACCCAGAAAAGAAACTTCCAGATTATATTTTCCCTCCTGCACTCCTTGTATCGTGAATTCGCCTTTCTGATTGGATACAGCCCATAAATAGGTGCCTTTAATGAGAATGGAAGCACCGGGCAAGGGGGAATTCGTTTTGGGCTCGGTCACACGTCCCGAGATTGTATAGATGTTTGAATTAGCTGCGGCCTCAAATAAATTGAAAAATAGCAGCCCCCAGAATGCTATGTTAAAAAGACAATATTTCATAGATAAGTTTTGTGCAAAATTCGATAAAAACCAAGTTTATATCAATCACTATAAATAGTTATTTTCACAAATCTTAATACCTGCAACTGGGGATCTTTTACCTAATAATGGGTACCTTTTCTTTAATAGGTAATTTAGAAAATAAAAAACGGCTTGCATTGCGATCACTATCACATTGCAAGCCGGTTGATTTATTGGGCTTATCTGTCATTGACCGGATATTATATCCAGTCTATTGTATTAGATATTTTTTACTTTAATCAGATATTCGGCAATCTGAACAGCATTCAGGGCAGCGCCTTTCTTGATCTGGTCACCTACAATCCAGAAAGTCAATCCGTTTTCGTTTGTCAGGTCTTTGCGGATACGGCCTACGTATACCGGATCTTTACCTGCCAGGAACAGCGGCATCGGGTATTCTTTTTCTGCCGGATTGTCCTGAAGAACCAGCCCTTCACCGTTAGCGAATGCTTCACGAGCTTCTTCTACGGAAATCGGACGTTCTGTTTCTATCCAGATACTTTCAGAGTGAGCGCGTAATGCAGGAACACGTACACAAGTTGCACTAACCTTTACGTCAGAATGCATGATCTTACGTGTTTCATTGTACATTTTCATTTCCTCTTTCGTATAACCGTTTTCTGTGAATACGTCAATCTGCGGAATCAGGTTGAAAGCCAACTGATAGGCAAACTTCTCTACAGTCACAGGCTCGTTTGCCAATACCTGGCGATATTGTTCGTACAATTCGTCCATAGCAGCAGCACCCGCACCACTTGCTGCTTGATAGGTAGACACGTGCACGGTTTTTATATGAGAAAGCTTTTCGATGGCTTTCAGTGCAACTACCATCTGGATAGTCGTACAATTCGGGTTGGCAATAACGCCACGCGGACGTTCCAATGCATCTTCGGCATTTACTTCAGGCACAACCAAAGGTACATCGGCATCCATACGGAATGCGCTGGAGTTGTCGATCATCACAGCACCATACTTGGTGATTATTTTTTCGAATTCCTTGGATGTTCCTGCACCGGCAGAAGTGAAAGCAATGTCTACCCCTTTAAAGTCATCGTTGTGTTGTAAGAGTTTCACCTCGATCTGTTTACCGCGGAAAGTATAAGTTGTTCCGGCACTACGTTTAGAACCGAACAAAACTAACTCGTCCATCGGGAAGTTTCTCTCATCGAGCACGCGCAGGAATTCTTGTCCTACGGCTCCGCTTACGCCAACAATAGCTACTTTCATCTTTTTCTTTTGTTAAATTGTGAATATTGAATTTCTCTCCTTATCCTGTCGAATAGAAAAGATTTGGCTGCAAAATTATAACAATTTAGCATATAAACATCGCTTTTGAGAGAAATATTTCAGTCTTTCGGTGGATTTCTTTAACCTTACGTATAATCAAGTGTAGTTGTTGGACGGGATAAATGCACCAAAAGGAATGCGTTCTCCGTCGCGATGCAAATCGGATTGGTTTCGTAGCCTGATAAGATTATCTTTATTGCCTAATATTACTTCGTTCCACTATAGTGTAACGCAAAGATAACTATAGTCTCCCTTGCGTTCCACTATAGTTATCCGCAAGAGACACTATAGTGGAACGAAATAAAAGTGCCTAATGAAATAGATCTTGATAGGTAAGCGGGGGAAAAGAAGTAGTAAGGTGAGTAATTGACTACTGAATAATACGTCTGGACATTCATTGTGATTCTGCAAACTTTTTTGTTCCTTTGCATTGAATTCCTAAAGCCACAGCCTATGAACCTGTTTGATTTTAATTTAACCTTACCGATTACCGACCCGACTTGGGTATTCTTTTTGGTACTAATTATCATTCTCTTTGCTCCGATGATCCTCGGACGTCTTCATATACCTCATATTATAGGCATGATTCTGGCGGGTGTATTGATTGGCGAACACGGTTTTCATGTGCTCGACCGTGACAGCAGTTTCGAACTCTTCGGCAAAGTGGGATTATATTATATCATGTTCCTTGCCGGGCTCGAAATGGATATGGAGGACTTTAAGAAAAACCGGACGAAAAGTGTTGTGTTCGGCTGGCTCACCTTTCTGATTCCGATGGCGTTGGGAATATGGAGTAGTATGAGTATGCTGGGTTATGGCTTTCTCACGGCGGTGTTATTGGCAAGTATGTACGCTTCTCATACTTTAATAGCCTATCCTATTATTAGCCGTTATGGATTGTCGCGTTTGCGCAGCGTCAATATAACCATTGGGGGAACGGCTGTCACCGTCACCCTTGCTTTGATTATTCTTGCCGTCATAGGTGGTATGTTTAAAGGCACTGTTGATGGTTGGTTCTGGGTATTTCTTGTGGCAAAAGTGGCTTTTCTCGGATTCCTGATTGTTTTCTTCTTTCCCCGTATCGGGCGTTGGTTCTTCCGGAAGTATGATGACAGCGTGATGCAGTTTGTGTTTGTACTGGCAATGGTTTTCCTTGGAGGAGGGTTGATGGAATTCGTGGGAATGGAAGGAATTTTAGGCGCTTTCCTGGCAGGCTTGGTGTTGAATCGTTTGATTCCTCATGTATCTCCTTTGATGAACCGCCTGGAGTTTGTGGGAAATGCCTTGTTTATTCCTTATTTCCTGATTGGTGTCGGGATGATTATTGATGTAAGAAGCCTGTTTACCGGAGGTGAAGCATTGAAGGTGGCTATTGTAATGACGGTGGTGGCGACCTTTAGTAAATGGTTGGCTGCCTGGATCACGCAGAAGATATACCGGATGCAGTCGAATGAACGGAGCATGATATTTGGCTTGAGTAATGCGCAGGCTGCGGCTACACTGGCAGCAGTACTGATCGGCCATGAAATCATTATGGAGAATGGAGAACGCTTGTTGAATGATGATGTATTGAACGGCACGGTAGTGATGATACTTTTCACTTGCGTCATCAGTTCTTTGGTGACCGAACGTTCGGCCCGCCGTTTCGCTCTGGATGAAAATGTGCAAGCGGAAGAAGAAGCTAAACAGATAAATAAGGAACAGATCCTGATTCCGGTCGCTAATCCGGAGACGATTGAAGATTTGGTTAATCTGGCTTTGGTGATAAAGGATGCCAAGCAGAAGAATGCATTGGTTGCATTGAATGTGATTAATGACAATAACAGTTCGGAGAAGAAAGAGCAGCAGGGTAAACGTAACCTGGAGAAGGCTGCCATGATTGCTGCTGCCGCCGATGTGCCTGTCACGATGGTGAGCCGTTATGATTTGAATATTGCTTCGGGGATTATCCATACGATCAAAGAATATGAAGCTACGGATGTTGTGATCGGCCTGCACCGGAAGGCCAATATTGTCGACTCTTTCTTCGGACATCTGGCTGAAAGCCTATTGAAAGGTACGCATCGTGAAGTGATGATTGCCAAATTCCTGATGCCGGTTAACACCCTGCGGCGAATTAATATTGCCGTTCCGCCAAAGGCTGAATATGAATCGGGTTTCTCAAAGTGGGTGGAACATTTCTGCCGTATGGGAAGCATCCTCGGCTGTCGGGTGCATTTCTTTGCCAATGAGCGTACATTGATGCGCCTTCAGCAACTGGTGAAGAAAAGACATGCAGGCACCCCGACAGAATTTTCCATCCTGGAAGAATGGGAAGATCTCCTGTTATTGACAGGACAGGTGAATTATGACCACTTGCTGGTGGTTGTTTCTGCCCGTCGCGGGTCTATCTCTTACGATACCTCTTTTGAACGTCTGCCGGCGCAACTGGGAAAATATTTCTCTAATAATAGTTTGATTATTTTATATCCCGATCAGTTTGGAGAACCGCAGGAAATTGTGTCATTCTCTGATCCTCGCGGGCATAATGAGTCTCAACATTATGAGAAAGTGGGTAAATGGTTCTATAAATGGTTAAAGAAAAACTGATGGAAAGATACGACTGGCAACAGAGAACAGCACTCCTGTTAGGAGAGGAAAAGATGGAACGCATCCGGAACGCGCACGTATTGGTCGTGGGATTAGGTGGAGTGGGAGCTTACGCCGCCGAGATGATCTGCCGCGCAGGAGTCGGACGGATGACGATGGTAGATGCTGATACAGTGCAGCCTACCAATATGAATCGTCAGTTGCCGGCCATGCATTCCACATTGGGAAAGGCGAAAGCGGAAGTATTGGCTGCCCGTTATAAAGATATAAATCCGGAAATCGAATTAACCGTTCTGCCCGTCTACCTGAAAGATGAGAATATACCGGAACTGTTGGATGCCAATCAATATGATTTTATAGTAGATGCTATTGATACGATCAGTCCGAAATGCTTTCTGATTTATGAGGCGATGAAACGTCGTATAAAGATTGTTTCCAGTATGGGAGCAGGAGCGAAGAGTGACATCACCCAAGTTCGTTTTGCCGATCTTTGGGAAACGTATCATTGCGGTTTAAGCAAGGCGGTACGGAAACGCTTGCAGAAGATGGGAATGAAACGGAAACTTCCGGTAGTGTTCAGTACGGAACAAGCCGATCCGAAAGCCGTGTTGCTGACGGATGATGAACAGAATAAGAAATCGACGTGTGGAACAGTCAGTTATATGCCGGCCGTGTTTGGGTGCTATCTGGCTGAATATGTCATTAAACGATTATAAAGGCTATTATGATAAAACTAGAAGGTATAACGAAGAGTTTCGGCTCATTACAAGTGTTGAAAGGCATTGATCTGGAAATCAATAAAGGAGAAATTGTCAGTATCGTAGGTCCGAGCGGTGCCGGTAAAACGACTTTGTTGCAAATCATGGGCACTCTCGATGAACCGGACGCGGGTACGGTGCAGATTGACGGAACAGTAGTAAGCCGGATGAAAGAGAAAGAACTATCTGCGTTCCGTAATAAGAATATCGGTTTTGTTTTCCAGTTTCATCAACTGTTGCCGGAGTTTACGGCATTGGAAAATGTGATGATTCCCGCTCTCATTGCAGGCGTTTCTTCCAAAGAGGCAAATGACCGTGCCACGAAGATTCTGGATTTCATGGGACTGGTTGACCGGGCTTCTCATAAACCGAATGAACTGTCGGGAGGTGAGAAACAACGGGTAGCGGTAGCGCGGGCTTTGATTAACGACCCGGCAGTTATTCTGGCAGACGAACCATCCGGTAGTCTGGATACACATAATAAAGAAGATTTACATCAACTGTTCTTCGATTTGAGGGACCGTCTGGGGCAGACTTTTGTCATAGTGACGCATGACGAGGGACTTGCCAAAATCACGGACCGGACAGTCCATATGGTGGATGGTATGATTAAAAAATATTAATTAGAGAACCTAACTTCTAAAAATGTATACCAAAAAGGTAGAGCCTTGCAAGTGTTCTATCTTTTAGCTATATATTTATAGTCGCTTCTCTACGGAAGTCTGTGAAGATGATAGTAGAGTGTTTGTTTTGTTTGTGTGTGATGCATTCTTGTCTGGTGTGATAGGAATGCATCTTTTTTATTTATTATAACAAATGTAGGGCTCGATCCGCTCAAGATCAATAGGAGTGAACTCCTCATAAAGGGATAATTGCTTCAGACTTTTTAAGATTCCTTTCTTTTTCCGATATTCTATGATGACCTTCGCTTGATAGTAGTTTATGTATGGATGACGCATCATTCGTTCCATACCGGCTTTGTTTAAATTGATACGGTGTATCTGATGGGTGTCAATAGAAAACCACGGGCGGAGCCTTTCTGCTTTTAGATGAATCTCCTGTAACTGCTCTATCCGGCAAAAGCCTCCCAGCCGTTCGCGGTAATTTACGATCATCCGGGCAATAGTGCTTCCGACTCCCGGAATCTTTTTAAGTTCTGTGGTATCAGCAGAGTTGAGGCTGACGACAGTTCCCGGTTGGTATTTCACAAGTGTGTCCCGTTGTATGCTTTGTACGGTTAATAATCGTATTGTATCTTTATCTTTCGAACTGAAATCTTCTGTAATTTGGATATAAGGATGAAGAGTCTGGTATTGTTCTTCTGTGAGTCCGTATATCTTCTGAAAATCCTCCGGATGGCGGAATTTGCCTTGTTTATGGCGATAGTGCAGGATATTCTTTATCATCCACGACGATAATCCGAGCGAAAGAAAAGTGGTGGAGTCTGCGGTGTTCGGATCAAACATCGTAAGCTTGATTTCCCTTTGAGGGGTTGATGGAAAAGAATGACCGAACCTGTTGTGAGGTTTGGTTTCCCGGAGAGAGGCAACAAAGTCATTATATTCTTGATCGGCTTTCTCATTCTTTGTGCAGCCGGTATCTTCGGCACGAGTGAAAAAGGCAAAGAGTTCAGGAGCTGCATATACTCCTAAAATAAGAACGACAAGGACGATAATGCCTTGTCGTTCGGTTTTAGTATAATAAAGGAAGTCTTTCCACATTATAGCTTGATTAGCCCCAGTTCATTGATAAATATCAGTGAGATGGCGATTGGTGCGATATATTTTAATATAAAGATGATAAGCTTGTATACCGGTATCTTTATCGAGCCGTCATTGGTAATCTCTGACCATACAATCTTTTTATCCAGATACCATCCGGTAAAGAGGGAGATACACAGTCCGCCAAGTGGTAACATGATTTTAGCTGTTACGAAGTCGAAGAGATCGAACATTCCCAGTCCGAAAATGGTGAATCCTTTCATGACTCCCAATGATAATGAACAGAATATTCCGAGAAAGACACAACCGCCGGTGACTAACCTTGCTGCTTTTCCACGGGAAAGATTGAACTCCTCGTGAAGATAAGCGGTTACTACTTCGTGCAAAGAAATGGTAGAAGTTAAAGCAGCCATCGCCAACAATGCGTAGAACATTACAGAGAATATGTATGCTAGTACGGGAACTCCGCCAAATGCCTGTTGGAATACATTAGGCAGCGTGATAAAGATCAGACTGGGACCTGAATCCGGTTGTATGCCAACCGAAAAGGCTGCCGGGAAGATGATAAATCCGGCTAGTATTGCCACAAAAGTATCAATGATTCCTACACTGAAAGCTGTTTTAGTCAGGTTGGTTTCTTTACTGAAATAAGAGGCGTAGGTGCAAAGGCATCCCATACCCAGGCTCAAAGAGAAGAAAGCCTGTCCCATAGCACTTAAAAACACATTTCCGTCCACTTTGCTAAAGTCGGGTTTGAGTAGGAATTCAATACCTGCACCGGCTCCCGGCAGAGTGACCGAACAAACTACCAGTATAAGGATAATGATAAACAAGGTAGGCATCATAATCTTAGAAGACTTTTCAATCCCTTTTTCTACTCCTTTCACGATGATGAAATGAGTAATCAATAAAAATGCTACCAACCATACGACCGGTCGCCACGGGCTACTGGAGAATTGTTGGAAAGAAGAGATAAACTCTCCGGAGTTTTTTCCGGCAAAGCCATTGGTGGCAGCCTCAAGAATATATTCAAGTGTCCACCCTGCTACTACTGCATAATAACTAAGTATCAGGAAACCTGCTAATACTCCCATGCGTCCTACCCAACGCCAATGCGTTCCCGGAGCTAATGTTTGATACGCTCTTGCAGTGTTGGCTCTTGATCGGCGTCCTATCAGGAACTCGGCAATCATAATAGGCAATCCCAAGAGAAAGATACAACCTAAATAGATCAGTATAAAAGCGGCACCTCCATGATTTCCTGTTTCGTATGGAAACCTCCATATATTACCCAACCCAACTGCAGAGCCGGCAGAAGCGAGTATGACCCCTAATTTGCTGCCGAAGTTCGCTCTATCATTTTTTGCCATAAATCTTGTTTTATCTTACAAATCGTTATAAAATATACGAGTTAAAGTGCAAATATAGAAAATGATACTTATATTTGCACGAAAATTGTAATATTATTTAGATATGCTATCTTATATTAAGAAATATCCTATCTCGCTTTTTATCATTTTGACAGTGATTTATCTGTCGTTCTTTAAACCGCCTAAGACGGATTTGAATGAAATTCCCAATTTAGACAAACTGGTTCATGTTTGTATGTATTTCGGTATGTCGGGGATGTTGTGGCTGGAGTTTTTGCGTGCACATCGCAGGGATCATGCTCCCATGTGGCATGCGTGGGTAGGTGCGTTCCTTTGTCCGGTGCTTTTCAGCGGTTGTGTAGAGTTGCTGCAGGAATACTGTACTACTTACCGGGGTGGTGACTGGTTGGATTTTGCGGCCAATACAACAGGGGCGATTCTGGCTAGTTTAGTGGCCTATTATGTCGTACGGCCGAGGATGAAAATAAATAAATAGTAAAAGGCAACCTATGAACAACAAAGGTGAACGATAAGCCGTGAACGATGGCAAATAATAAACGGTGAATAATGGATATGATATAGTCAACCATTATTCACCGTTTATCATTTATCATTTGAAGTTTACCATTCCGGCTTTATAGAAATTCTACCGTTGAACTAAGCTTGATTCCATTGGAACCTTTAATAAGAATGGTATATCCTTTGGGTTTATCTTCTTGCAAATCCTTTATAACTTCCTGCACATTTGCATAAGTTTTAAAAGAATGTTCACTTGCGGCAAACTGTTCTCCCACGAGCCATACTTTCTCAAAATCACTTTCTTTGATGTAGTCAACGATTTTCTGATGCTCGGCCGGGCTATCAGCACCCAGTTCGCGCATATCTCCTAATATGAGCATCTTGTGGGGAACTGTCATGTTCCGGAAGTTTTGCAAGGCAGCCATCATGCTGGTTGGGTTTGCGTTATATGCGTCAATGATAAGCGTGTTATCTTCCGTCTTTTTAAGTTGGGAACGGTTGTTCTGTGGCGTATACTCTGCCAGAGCTTTATCGATCTTCTTTGCTTCCACTCCGAAGAAACGTCCGATAGTGATTGCAGCCAGGGCATTGGGGAAATTATATTCTCCGATCAACTGTGTACGAACCTGATGGGCTTCACCGTCTTTACCGGCTTTCCATTCGAAAGCAAGATAAGGCGAATTGCCGGTAATCCGGCCGTTGACATAGAGATCATCTTCTGTTCCATAAGAAATCAGGTTCAATCCCTGTGAGATATTCATCAAATAGGGGTTATCGTGATGGATAAAGGTGGTGGCATCTTTCTTGCGGAGGAAATCATAAAGCTCTCCTTTGGTCTTGATAACTCCTTCGAAAGAACCGAATCCCTCCAGATGAGCTTTGCCTACGTTAGTGATAATACCATAATCCGGTTCGGCTATTTCGCAAAGAAACTTGATTTCCCCCGGATGGTTGGCGCCCATCTCAATGACGGCAAGGTCATGTTCCGGTTTTAACCGTAGCAGGGTAGTCGGTACGCCGATATGGTTGTTGAGATTACCTAAAGTGTAAAGTACATTGTGGGCTTGGCAGAGAACGCTGGAAATTAACTCTTTGGTGGTTGTCTTCCCATTAGTGCCCGTAATGCCGATCACTCGCGTTCCGAGTTGGCGGCGATGATAGTTGGCAAGCTGCTGCATGGTTTGCAGGCAGTCGTCTACAAGTATATATCGTTGATCGCCTTCTACGGCATACTGTATTTCATCGATAATGGCAAACGCGCATCCGGAGTCCAGCGCTAATTTGGCAAATGCATTACCGTTGAACGACTCACCTTTCAAGGCGATAAACAAAGAACCGTCCGGGCAGTTCCGGCTATCAGTAGTTACTGATTGGCAATCCAGAAAAATCTGGTAAAGAGCAGAAAGTTTCATAACCTGATCTTTTATTTAAAACGTTGCAAAGATAGGCTATTCTTTCGGATTTGATGGGAGTTCGGGTAGTTTTTTGCTTAGGCATATATCAAAGGAAGAGTCAGGATCATCCGGCATCCTTCTGTATAAGAAGTATCGATCCGGAGGCTGCCTCCTAACTTTTCGGCAATACTCCGGCATATCGGAAGTCCGAGCCCGGTGCCCTGCGTGAAAGAGTTCATTTTGTAGAAACGTTCAAATACTGCTTCTTGTTGGTCTTTCGGGATGCCTGTTCCTGTATCGGTCACACTGATTTCAATTTTCTTTTCAGCTTCCAATACGGAATAAGCGATGCGAATACTGCCATGAGTCGTAAATTTAGTGGCATTATGTGCCAGGTTGTTCAATACTTGTGATATACGTTCCGAATTACTGCGTATGAGCAGGCTTTCTCTTTCAGGTTCGAATAAAACTTCTACATCTTTCTGCGTGTTATCTTTGGCAACTTCAGATGCAAGTTGACAGATCGCATTAAGGTCTGTTTCGGGGTCAGTGGGCAGTTGTTCGTATTGATCCAGTTCGGACAGCGTGAGCACATCAGTCACCAGTCGAAGCAAGTCGTTACTGTTGCTTTTGATGATATTGACAAACTCCTGTGTTTCCGGACTATTGCTGTAATGGTCGCTTAATACCTGCGAGAAGCCTACGATAGAGTTGAGCGGTGTGCGGATTTCGTGCGTCATGCTCTGGATAAATGTTGTTTTCATCCGGCTGCTTGCCTCCGCTATATCTTTGGCTTTACGCAATTCTTCCCTCGATACCATAAGTTCTTCATTCCTTATTTTAAGTTCGGCTTTCCGAAACTTTTCAGTTTTGCGTTTTCAGGTAAGTTTCTTCTACTAAAGTAAAGTAATAGTAATAAGTAATAACCTAACTAAAATAAATACTA
>ENA-OQJB01000064-OQJB01000064.1-human-gut-metagenome-genome-assembly--contig:-NODE-64-length-60205-cov-4.589916_pt1 | contig 60205 bp, 67 predicted proteins | sample MGYA00242599_ERZ504765 | MGnify/ENA primary metagenome ERZ504765 (study PRJEB26092, sample SAMD00036354) | human gut metagenome | host: Homo sapiens | study: EMG produced TPA metagenomics assembly of...
TCTTGTCACCCATCGCTTCCATCGTCTCGGCGGAAGGGCCGATAAAGATGATCCCCTCCTCTTTGCATCGGCGGGCAAAATCAGCATTCTCGGACAAAAAACCATAACCGGGATGAATGGCATCGGCATGATGTTGCCTTGCAGCTTTAATGATATTATCTATATTCAGATAACTTTCTTTGGAAGCGGCAGGCCCTATCAGGCAGGCTTCGTCTGCATACATCACATGACGCGCCGTACGGTCGGCTTCCGAAAAAACAGCCACAGTGCGGATACCCATCTCTTTACAAGAGCGCATAACGCGCACAGCTATCTCGCCACGGTTGGCAATTAGAACCTTTTGTATCATAATCTTTCTCTTTTTACCCGAAATGTCACACAAAATTACAGATGCATTCATTATACATGAACACACCTTACATGGGTGGCATCTCTCATTAGTATTGATTATTTAACGAAAACTCCCTATTTTTTAGAAGCGGGAGCCATAATTGCCTGCAAAGATACTTGTTTTTGCACAAAAACTACAAATGTGTGTCTAAATAATGTTTTAATACGTTGGCATGATTTCGTTCTTGTTCTTTTGAAGCGTAAAGTAATGTTACCTTCGAATAAGCTTTTATCTTATCAATGAACGCTTTAGCGGCATCCGATTCTTTCAATTCTTTTTGATACATATCCGCAAAAGCCCCCCATCTTTTTTCTACATCCGCATGAAACCATTTCCTTAAATCATTGGATGGAGTGACCTCTTTTGCCCAATAATCGTATTTCAAATATTCCCTCTTCATGCCACGGGGCCACAGACGATCTACCAAAACACGATAGCCGTCTTGTTCAGAAGGTTCATCATAAACCCTCTTAATGTTTACTTGAGTCATAGTTGGTTATTTTAATTTAGGTACAAGCTTATAACTCCATACAGTCCTAAAAAGTTCATTCCGGACAGCGGATTCAGGACAACAGCAACTCATAATCCACTACATCCAACCATCGTCCAAATTTCAATCCTACCTTCTTAAAATGGGAAACTTTTTTAAATCCCAGCCTCAAATGCAAAGCATCACTGGCAGCATTGCCCTCTGTGACACAGGCTATCAGTGCACGGTACCCATCCCTACGACATTCTTCAATCAATCTTTCCATTAATTCCCTGCCTATGCCCTTCCCCTCGTATCCAGGAGCTAAATAGACCGTTGTTTCCAACGTATACCTGTAAGCAGTCCTCTCCTTCCACAGATGGGCATAACAATAACCCACTACTTTCCCTTCTTCCTCATACACAAAATAGGGAAAGCGGACGGCAATTCCGGCAATACGGCTACGCATATTTTCCTCTCTCAAAGGTTCCGTTTCAAATGTAGCCACACTGTGCTCGACATATTCATTGTATATTGTCGTGATGGCTTTGGCATCCTGAAGTTCCACTCGTCTAATCATAATATCATATCTATTATTAAAACGTAAGCAAGATATAAAAAAATAATCAGTTATCTAGAGAATAATCACTATATTTACAGCCGATTCTAATTTCAGCTATAAAAATGACAGAAATAGTAGAACTAAAAGACTTTATCCCAGCCTACACCAATGCAGTACAAAAACTGCTGGAGCAGCTCACAAACCGCCCGGTAAAACTGACCGAGACAACCCTCAAAGAGATCATATCCCAAGAGAACACCCATCTGTTTTTCTACTGGCAGATCAGGAAATTGCGGGAATGCTGACTGTAGGTATCTATCACAGCCCCACAGGCGGCAAAGCGTGGATTGAAGATGTCGTAATGGATGAAAAATACCGGGGACAAGGATTCAGCAAACAGCTGGTCACCCACGCTGTCCGGTTTGTGAAGGAACAAGGCATACCTCTTATTATGCTTACTTCAAACCCCACACGGATAGCAGCCAACAAGCTATATCAAAAATTAGGCTTCGAACAAAAGCAGACCAATGTGTACAGAATGAATTTAGAATAACCCATTCCTATTTCAATATGATAACAATCAGACATTCATTGCCCAAAGATTTAGATGCAATTATAGAAATATTCCATTATGCCCGTCAGTTCATGAAAGAACATGGCAACCCCAATCAATGGATAAACGGTTATCCTTCCGCTGAATTGATTCTGCGAGAAATAACCAACGGCACCAACTATGTTTGCGAAAATGAAAACGGAGAAATAATAGGCACATTCTGTTTTATTCCCGGAGAGGACCCTACGTATGCCCGCATTGATGACGGCAACTGGCTGAACAACGAACCATATTACGTCATTCACCGCATGGCTACCAACGGCAAACAGAAGGGAATAGCTGATGCCTGCTTCAAATGGTGTTTCGAGCATTGCAACAATATCCGGGTAGATACCCACCACGACAACCTTGTGATGCAGAATATCCTGAAAAAGTACGGTTTCCGGCGTTGTGGCATCATTTATACCCACAACGGCACATCCCGCATCGCCTACCAGCGGACATTGACCGAAAAAGAGTTATCTTTGCCGACCGAATAAACAAGAAAAAGAAATATGAAAATTCTCTGGATAGACCTGAACAGTTCATATGCCCATTCCTCATTGGCACTGCCAGCCCTACATGCACAAATCATGACAGACCCTTCTATAGAATGGGAAATCGTATCTGCCACCATCAACGAAAATGCAGGAATGATTGTCGACGAGATCTACCACCATCAACCCGACATCCTTGCCGCAACCACCTGGCTTTTCAACCATGAGCAACTGATACATGTCGCTTCCAGAGTAAAAGCATTGCTCCCCAAAACCTGCCTGGTGCTGGGCGGTCCGGAATTTCTGGGAGACAATGAAGAATTCCTCCGCAAAAATCCATTTGTGGATTGCGTTTTCAGAGGAGAAGGAGAAGAAGTCTTTCCACAATGGTTAACCTGCTGGAACCATCCGGAACAATGGCACACCGTGCCCGGACTCTGTTACCTCACTCCTTACAAAGAATATAAAGACAACGGCATAGCCCGCGTACTGAATTTCGCCGGACTCGTCCCTCCTGAACAAAGCCGTTTTTTTAACTGGAGTAAACCCTTTGTCCAACTGGAAACAACACGCGGATGTTTCAACACCTGCGCCTTCTGTGTCAGCGGCGGTGAAAAACCGGTCGCACCCTTTCCATCGAAAGCATCCGCAGAAGGCTACAACTCATCCATGCACATGGCATCAAAAATGTACGTGTATTAGACCGTACTTTTAATTACAACCCTCGAAGAGCCAAAGAACTACTCCGACTCTTTCTGGAATTCCATCCCGATATCCGCTTCCATCTGGAAATACATCCCGCCCTGTTGTCAGAAGAGTTAAAAGAAGAACTCAGCCTGCTGCCCAAAGGACTGCTTCATCTGGAAGCCGGCATCCAAAGCCTGCGCGAACCTGTACTTGAGAAAAGCCGCCGGATGGGCAAACTATCCGATGCACTGGATGGTCTGAGATTCCTGTGCGCTTTACCCAACATGGAAACCCATGCCGACCTTATTGCCGGACTGCCTCTTTATCATCTTCATGAAATATTTGAAGATGTCCGTACCCTGGCCGAATATGCTGCAGGAGAAATCCAACTGGAGTCACTCAAACTGCTTCCCGGAACCGAAATGCGCCGGAGGGCGGAAGAATCAGGTATCAAATATTCCCCTCTGCCGCCATACGAAGTACTACAAACCCACGAGATCAATGTCAGTGAATTGCAGACAGCCCGCCAGCTTTCACGCTTGTTGGACGGATTCTACAACACACCGGCATGGCAGGCACTGACACGTGAACTCATTTTGAATGACGAACAATTCCTCCATCGTTTTCTTACATATTTAACAAAAGCCAATCTGATAGACCAGCCCATGAGTCTGGAAAAACGAGGCTTGATACTCTATGAGTTCTGCAAACAAAACTACCCCGAATACCAGATACAGGCTAGTATTGCCTGGATAGAGGCAGGCATGTCACTGAAAAAGCTTCCCGCCGAGAAAGTATGGACCAAACGACAAATTCCTCCTGCTACTTGGAATATCATTTATGGAGAATACAAAGAAAGCCTTCGTCTGTGTTTCCTTCCTGCCGATGAAAAGGGAGAACATGGCTACTGGTTTGGCTTTGAGTCGGAGATACAAAAAGCAAGTCCTGTATTCAAGGCAAGAACGTAAAACGTTACTACATCAGGAGAAGCTGTTGGTTTCAAAAAGTGATGCTCGATTTTGATTTAGTATCACTTTATAGAAGTGAAACCAAGCGGCTGAAAGAGTCCAACAAGAGTAATCCGGGTAAGAACCAAAGGAAAAGGTGATTTCGTCTTACGTAAAACATAAAATCCTTCCGTCACATCATTCCCTCATTATCAGCAATTTGCTGTGTAAAAAACATCCATAATATCCCTGAACTGGTATGCAGGTGATGGGGATGGGAACATTCGCCCATTATTTGTAAAAGAGCCGCAGATATCAGATTAGATCTGACAGGACATGCCGTGCTTTCATTTAATTAAATAGGATGTCATTGTGTTAACTTCCGATATATACTGTTGCTCCATCTATGTGAAGCAGTAGTTCCACTTTAGTGACAACGGCTCTTCACACAGATGAAAAGCCCTCTTCACCCAAGTAAAATATCGAATTCCACCATCCTCGCATACGGATTCTAACGGGACTATGCAGTAAGTGCAACGCAAAATCGCACATCAAATGCAAAAATCCCTGTCGCTTCATCTGCGGTGTAGATAGAAGAGATGCGTCTGCAAGGGTAAAAATTAAACGGGTCAGTTTGAAAACTTGGGGAATTAGTTAAAGTGGTTATCTTTGAGGCATGAAATAGAAATGCCCCCCCTTACTCCTATGGAGATGTTGAGCTTGTTCCTTCCTGCAGACATGCTTGATTATTTTGACCTAGTTAACCATGTTTCTCAAGAGACTTGCTTCATTCTTTTTCTTGAAGAAAAGCCTCCCATTCCTCAAGAGTATTCTCATTTGCACCTACATTCCAAAGGTTTCTTCCCGGATTTCCTATTCGCAGTAAAGCTGTATACCTACGCGTCAAGCGCCATCGTTAGGGAAACCCGGAAACAGGACAAACTTTTAGTCGCGATTGGAACTGTGAGTCTGTTTTGGATACTATTTTTTCTTCAGGTAACAGTCCTATTCCGTCTAGTATGGCTTAAATGTCCATGCTTGTTATTTTCTAAGTTAAAGGCCATTACCCACACATTTTTTTCTCTCTACACACGGATTTTCGCAGGACCTTCTTCTGTTCTTTCCACAAGTTCTTTTAAACATCCTGCTCCCGGTGGTGACCATAATATAAGTTTGACCACAATATATCTTTTGGCTTTCCTCACAGGACTTTACTTTGACAACCTTTGATACATCTTGCACATTCAATACCTATTCCATCCTATACCACAATCAAATCTTTTGAGATAATCTTTAAAGATATTTTCAGCAATAGTGGTATCCTTATCACCCGATGTCATCGTATATTTACCAAACAATCCTACTCCCCAATATGGTCCGGCATTCATGAATAGCGAAATCTTTTTTGATACAGGCATCATATACCCTATGTGAATAGGTATATTAAGATAATGAAGATTTGCACTCCACATGTTTCCCAATTTGTCTTTATCTCCGATATGGGCATAATACGGTGTTTCCCAATTTTTATTGGTCAGCATAACTCCCATATCAAGATAAAACCCTTTATCTTCTTTGAAGAAATATTCGCCTTTAAATTATAATCTACCTTGTTCCTCTCATTTGTGATAGAATTCAAGTTCATTCCGCCCGTTATTCCAAATCTGAAATCTTGCGCATTTAACGAGATAATGCCAGTTAACGCAATTAATAAAGATATATGCTTCTTCATACCACCATCCTATCAATGATATTAATTATTCAGACCACTATTCTTACTGTCATAGGATACCAATCCTAATAATAAAACTCCTATTGCAGCATAAGAAAATTTTGCTTTTCTATTCGTTCCATTTTGTATTTTGTATTTTGATTTGATGCAATTAATACGAAGTAAATAGCTTCGGTTTGTATATAGCTTGTTTTTGGAGAATTCAAACTAATAATACTCTAATAATCAATATATCATGATATAAGTATTTGTAATAAAGTTCGAGTGGGTTGGAACACTAAAATTTTGCATACGAAAAATAATAAGAATCACTGTTTGCGGAGACTTCTAGAAAATATATTGCCAGTAGATTGGACGTTACGAATGGTAAACAAAGTGTAGTTGAAATACGGAAATTATATACTGTCCGTAACCTGGTGTATCCAAGTTGGACAAGTTATTTTCAGCCATCCTTTTAATAAATGGCATCACTTCTATCTTATTTTCAGATTCCACCCTATTGTGTGGATAGAGAGTTCTTTTCGGACATCTAGCTACAAAAGACTTGTAAAATGCCTCGAGTACTATGGTCTCTACTAATTTCTTGCAGCAAACTTTACATGACTCGTAAAAAACTGACCTTCATGTTTGTGTGACCTCCTTGGATAAAGATCTTGTCTTTTCATCTTATACTTATTTTATTTGCACCAACCGTTCTGAATAGCTATGAGGCTTTGGTCTGTTTGGTAACCTTGTCCACGATTAAATACCTTGTATGAAGTTTTTGTCCGTCAAGCCAAATGTTTGCTGCCAACTTCTTTCAGAAGCCATCTCACGATAGACACCCTTGCCATTGGTTATGCGATTCCTGCTATTAGGATTCACTCGGGACTTGCATCCGTCAGGCAATACCAACAAACGGAGAGTGTCGATAAACCGCCACTCCCCGTTTTCTTTTCACGACAGGAATTACACGCTATTTCTACTTTCCTTCCTCCTAGATTTTGGAAAGAAATTATTCATAAAAAATCTGACTGACATTTGTTAGGATTTTTATATACATTTTGTTTCAAAGATAGTTCTAAAGACTTTTTTCTTTGATAAACGTTTCTTTTTCAACCACAGATAATAACCGCTCAAAGGCAAGATTCCTCCGATGAAAGCGGCCAGAAAATAAAGGACCTTTGTCGTCATTCCGCCCCATGACCCGGTGTGGAAAGCATAGAACCACCCTTTCATCTTCTGTGCTCTGGGAACATCGCTATAAGCCGTAACGGTCGTGATTTCTCCTGTTTGGGTATCAAACGCCGCCGTGTCACTGCTTCGCATGTTACCGGGCTTGCTTATCTGTGCTTTTCCGGCCGTCAGCGAAATGGAGGCATACGAAGGATAAAGGGCCTGCAGTTCGGAAACCACATTATCCCATATCCCATAATCGAACTCTGCCTTTTCTTTCTTTTCATCCTTATTTTGCTGCTGCGGAGCGGACATGGCGGGACGGGCTGTCGATACACCGAACAGTCCATAGGCTGCCGTGCGGTACCATTGGAACGACCATGTAAGCCCTGTCAGAGCCATGACCAGCAAAAACAGGGTAACATATATGCCCAGCGAGACATGACTGTCGTACCAAAAACGCCACCAACCTTTCGTACACGATACGACAAGACGGTTTCTCAGCGCCTTACGGGTACGCGGTATCCATATCACAATACCGGAAACGAGGATAACAACCATTACAAAGGTAGTAATACCCACGATAACCTTGCCGGCAGATTTTGCCCCCTTATAGGCAGGCGGGTCCATCAGCCACCGATGCAGTTTACGCATGGTCTGGAAGAAAGGGTAACTCTTGGTCCAACCGTTCACCTCTCCAGTGTATGGATTCACGCTTAACGAACGCTTTCCCGCACCTTTGAATGTTGCCATGCAGGCGACGTCCCGTTCACCCGACAGTTGCAGGGAGAGCAATTCCAACGAATCCGGAACCTGCTGGCGGATAGAGGCGACCAGTTCGGACGGCGGCAGAGGAGTGTCCCCTTCCGTATATGCGACCTTATAAATTTTAGGATTGAGGCTTTCCGTTATGTCCCGCTCGAAAACAAGGGCCGCCCCCGTAAGGCAGATAACCGTGATTATCAACCCGACGGGGACAGACAGCCATAAATGTATTTTTCGGAATACTTTATTCATACAAAGGCCTATTTTTGTTTCAACAGACTTGCTCCCTTGATGACTTCAGCTTCCACTTTCGTGCCAGGCGTGGCCACGCCATTGCGGTTGATGGTGTACAGGACTGCACCCGACGTAGTCATCAATTCGAAAGTCACTGTACCCTTGTCCGTGTCAGAAGCATAAGCAAGCGCAATGTCATTGATGTCGCCGGCTTCAGGCATACCGGTCACAGGCGTGTAATTTTGCGTTTTTACGTCGAAGATGCCGAATGTCTTGTGTGTGCCTTCCGTGTACCCATCCATTCCGGGGTTGGTGAAGAGTTGCAGGCAGAACTTGTTGTCACCCAGATAGTAACATCTCCACAAATAGCGGTCGCCTGTCTTATCGTTTAGGTCTACGTAGTAATCACTGTCGATATCTACGGGCTTGCCACTCTGAATATTGCTACCGCTGATGCGCAGCACAGCAGAAGGCACTCTTAGGCTGTTCGTTTGGAAGTTCTTGCCGCCTTGGCAGAACAGGTAGATTTTATCACCAACGACTTCGATACCCGTTTCCGTGCGCGACCTAGAGTTGCCTTTGATCTGTCCGGCTTCTTTTCCCGGATGGTCTTCGCTCTTGCGGACAATCATGCTTTGGTATTTCAAATATTCTTTATCCGCATCTGTCGGGTCGAACTTGTAAACACCCAAATAGAAGTTGTTGTCCAAGTCTGTACCATAGGAAGCCTTCGCACGGGTGCTTGCTGCTTTTGAGGTGTAGTTACCATCCTGCACCAGATGTTTGGTGGTATAGGCCAGCAGCACGTAGTCGCCGTACTGGGCTATGTCACCAACCCCCCATGCCTCATTGCCCATCTGGCTGGCCGGTTCTTTGCTGTGGTCCTGACAGTTTATTTTTCCATCTACGACCACACTGCTGAACTCAGTCACCTTGACGTATTTCACGCGTGTATAGTGATTGTTGTCCTCGGCTTGGTCAGACAGACCGAGCAAGTAGTCATTGAAAAAGCCGCGTGCTTTCACGTCGCCATCCAGCATTATACCATTGCCATGTTGAACTAGTTGCCCGTCAATGAGCTTCCAAGCATAGGAGTAGCCACCTGTACCTCCCTGTGAGGGATAGTTCATGCCAATCAGCAGTTCGTTGTTGTAGTTGACAAAATCTGGGTTGCTTGCATCGAAAGATATACGCCCGTTCGCTTCAGTCGGGTCAATCGTACCTTTGGTGGGGTCGCTGGCCAACTGCAAATAGTTGGCCGTTCCGTCCGATGTGGCACTCATCACTACATATTGCACGGGGGATTTGTCACCGTCACCGGGTCCATCAACTCCTTCATTGTCATTACAAGCTGCAAATGCACATGCGCATAGAGCCATGCTGAATAATTTGAATCTGTCTTTCATTTTTACTTTATCGTTTTTAATTGTTATATAATGGTCACTTCATAAAGCTATAGCCGAACTTGATAGCGAAGGCGCGTCCCGGCTTCTGCATCTTGAAATTGTCGTACAGGCGGGCATTGAAGATGTTGGTACACTCGGCCGATACGGTAAACTCCGATTTTTTCCGAAGTTGTAGCTGACGAAGAGGTCGTGAGAGAATTGGGTAGGTATATCAAGTTCCGCATTCTGGTACACATTCCACTCGTAACTGAACTTCTGGACATAGTTCATCATATAATGTATGTCCAGCACTGTTCCCTTCACAAACACATCGCGCAGGGTAAGCCCGGCTTCTCCGTTACCATACATATAGGGGATAGCAGGTACGCGTTCTTTGTAGTTCTTGCTCTCCTGCTGTGTGCCCGTCACGTACCTGGTCAAGCTCCGCATGTCGATGTAGCTGAAGTTGCCGCCCACGAAGAAGGCATCCTTAAAAGTGTAGCGGATGCTCAAGTCCGTACCCAAATTGCGTACACGACCATCGTTCTGTGAACTGGCACGCCCACTGTCGTTGTTGGTCGTGCGGCGAATATAGTCCTTGATTTCTCTGTATTGAAAAGCTGCATCGATGGTCAGCCGGTGGTCGGTCAAATCCACAGCATTGGCTGTGACACTGATATTGACGTTATTGCTTGATTCCGGTTTCAGATTGGAGTTGCCTCGCTCAATGTCGTCGCCAGAACCGAACAACTCACGGCTGGTAGGCAGACGCAGGGCGTATTCATACGACAACCGCAGTTGTGTGTGCCGCCCCCAAAAGTAGGTACTGGCCCAACCTCCTCCCCAATAGGAAGTGGTGTTGCTGAAATCCTGATAATTGATTCCGCCTTCCGGATCGAGGTAGGCCTCCAGATGGTTCATATAGTGCTTCACAAAGGCAGATGTGTTCCACTTGCCCTTGTAGTCATACTTATAACTCAATCCGGTAACGATTTTCATACTCTGCGATGGATGCTCATAGGTGGGTTTGTAGGCCGTTTCGTCCTTGCCGGAGCGGGAGAAGGTGGTGAGCGTACTGCTCAGCGACACGGACTGCCCGTCTGCGGGAAAGAGTGCCATGCGGAAGTTGGCCGCCCCATTATGGTCCCGGTAACGGTACTTCATGTACGACAACTCGCCCGGTACGCCTTTCGGTTGACTCTGACCCAGCCAGTTGTAGTTACAACTGGCCGTATCGGCAGAATAGGACTTGCCGAAGTTGTAGTTACCGTTCAGCGACACGTGCAGCCCCTTCAACACTTTGAATCTCTTTTCGTAAGTCAGTTGCGGCATCAGCGTATTGGCCGTGGTGTAGCGTGCACCATACACCCAGTCCATAGTGGAGGCATTCTGGGTCTGTTTATACTCGTAACCTCCCATGAAGCCTAACAACAGACGATCGGCAAACGTTTTGTCCACTATCCCAATCTTCAGAATGGCTACCTCGTTGTGATACTTGGCATGAAAGCGGCGCACGGTGAGATTTTCTTTAACCTCCTGGTTACTGCCATCCTCGTTGAACTTCGTGTAACTGTCGATATTGACTTTATAATCGTTATCCGAGTAGTTCTGATAGGCATTCAGAGAAACATAAAAACCTTTCTTTGTGGTATGTTCCGCATAGACATTGGTTTTGTGGGTGTTAAACGAACCGAACGAATAGGAGGCGTTCACACGGGTACACCGGCTGTTGTCCGTAACGATATTGATAGCCCCGCCGAGTGCGTCACCGCCCAGTTCGATAGGTACGACACCTTTGTACACCTCCACACGTTTGGCGAGACCTACCGGAATATTGTTCAGCCCGAAAGCGGAACTCATACCGTCCATCGGTACACCGTCGATGAAGATTTTCACATGCCGACCGGAAAAGCCGTTCAAAGTGACGTTGGCTTCGGAACCCACGCCTCCCGTGGAACGGATTTTCACCCCGCTGATTTTGTCAATGACATTGGACAGGTCCATCGTCGTGCTTTTCAACTTGGCCGTTTCCACCAATGATACATTATAGGCCAACCGCTGCACTTTTTCCGCAGGACTCAATCCTTTCACCACGACCTCGTTCAAGGTCTGCGAGTCCTCCTGCATCTCGAATTTGAGGTAACTGTACTCCGTAGCGGGGGCATATACTTTTTGTATTGTCTTATATCCCAAGAAAGAAACTGTGATACGAATTTTGGGATACCTCCCTTTCAGATGAAACTCAAACTCTCCTTTTTCATTGGTGGAGCTTCCTCCTATATAAACATCATCCTCGAAAGAACGTATTTCCACGGCGGCATAACTTAACGCTTCGTTTGTGGTACTATCGGTTACTCTTCCCTTTATTACTTGGGCACTTACATTCACACAAGATAAAAATAATAATATGGCAAAAATTAATACCATTTTGACCTGATTCATTCTTTCATTTATTTATTAAAAAACGACTGCAAAATTAATTTTCATCAAAAATATCTGCAATACCTTTTTTTAGGTATAAATTTTACATAATCGCTGCGATTCAGGCGGGGAATATACCTATTTTTAATGAGTCTTCTTTTAGCCGATAGACACAGACCGTGTATAGGCAGCATAATTTGTAACCTGAAAAATGCCTATATACGGACAATGAAGATAGCATAAAAAAGCAAACGGAGAGTACCGATAAACCGACACTCTCCGTCCGCTTTTTGAATGGGAAATTACATGCTATTCTTGTTTTCTCTCAATTCAGAAGAACAAATCAAGATAGGCAATGAAACGAAGGACTACAACCTTTCCAAACTCCCACAGACCACATCCGAAGGACAGGATATCAAGCGTTTGGAAGGTGACAAGCAATTAGTCATAGAACTGAATATCAATAAAAACGGTATCAGCGTCAGCGGTGTAACCATTCAGGGCTGGGAAACACAAGGCAACGGTGTCGGGCGACATCACCATCGGATAACAAAGTCCAAAGGACAAACCTGTCTCATCACGAGACGTAATACCTATCTGATAGAAAAAGGATTGCATGTAAACCCATTTTGCTGGTACCATAAAACCAACAATTATGAAAATAAAACATTTTATTTTAGATTTTTCTCGGTTTAACTTAACCAATTGGAGAATAAACTTTTAGCGAATTATTTGAGAAATAGAGGTAACGATTTAGCAACTGTACGAATTTCAACATTTTGCATTGCTATGCTGTCAAATAACTCTTTCTGAATACAAATATAAAGCAATTATTTGAATACACAAAACAGACACGAGCAATAATTTTGTTCGTGTCTGTTTAACAATATAAACGGGAAACTTAAAAGAAATTTCCGAATACAAAACCCGATATTGTTGCCATGATGATAACCAAAGCTACATAAACAATGGTTTTCTTTGTCCCCATAACACCTTGAATAACCAACATATTCGGTAGCGACAGCGACGGGCCGGCCAGCAGTAACGCAAGCGCAGGGCCTTTTCCCATGCCTGAAGCCAACAACCCTTGAATAATCGGCACTTCGGTCAGGGCGGCAAAATACATGAACACTCCCGTGAAACTTGCGAAGAAGTTGGATAGCAGCGAATTTCCACCGACTGCCCATTCAATCCACTCGTTAAAAATAACTCCGGCAATCGACGTGTTATCATGTGTCGAACCCAGAAGAAATCCGGCTGTCACTACGCCGACGGCCAACAAGGGTAATATCTGCTTGGCGAATCCCCATGATGATAATGCCCATTCTCTATTTTCCTCGTTTCGTTTATCAAACAGCAAGATGATGGAAAGTGAAGCTATACCCACAACCATCGGAACGAGCGGTACTAATTTGGCTTTAGCAATAAGGGCGTCTGCAAGGAAAACAGAAACAATCGTTATCACGACTCCGGCACATACCCATAATGGACGCAATTTCAATATTTGGACAAGCGACCAACAGAGCATCAGAGCAAGAACTCCCGTAATATACCATTTATAGGTGAAGATGAAAGTCCACAAACCTTTGTCTAAAGCAAAGGGCGCACCCCAATTTACAAAGACGAGAATCAGTACCAATGTAAAAAGTGAAACGAGGTTTGCCACATCGGGCGTCTTTCCAGCAGTGGAACAATAATCATCTGTTCCTCTTGTTTGGCTTTCTCTTCCTTACGGAAAATAAATGCCATAGCAAGGCTATCACTACGGAGAATCCGATAGCTCCAACCGTTCGTGCAACACCCATCTCTACACCCAAAATACGGGCTGTCAAAATGATGGATAAAATACTGATGGCTGGGCCGGAATAGAGAAAGGCTATGGCAGTGCCTAACCCTGCGCCCCGTTTGTAAATACTCGTAAACAACGGCAGAATCGTGCAGGAACAGACTGCCAATATACTACCCGAAACAGCAGCTGCCGTATAGGATAACCACTTCTTGGCATTTGCTCCGAAATATTTGAGAACCGAACCCTGACTGACGAAAACGGCAATCACACCTGCGATGAAAAAGGTGGGAAGCAGACATAACATAACGTGTTCCTGCGCATACCATTTAGCAAGGTCGAGGGTTGCATCGACAGCCGTCATGAACCTCTCATTGCCGAGTGGCATGAAAAATACGGCTGCATAAACCACAATCATCCAAAAGAGGATTTTCAACTCTTTTTTAGTATCCATAACTGTACCTTAAATACCGAGTATTTGTTTTACCTCTTTTTCGGACGGGACGTGTCCCTTGACTTTAACGGCTCCATCCACCACAACGGCAGGTGTGGCCATAATGCCGGAATTGAGTATTTCCACAATATCCTCTACTTTCGTAAGTTTCACGTCTTCGAGATTGTTCTCGCTAATTACTTTCTCGATTGTCTGATAGGTTGTCTTGCATTTGGCGCAACCCGTTCCCAATACTTTGATTTCCATGTTTTGTTTTTATAAATACATAATCACACAATAATACAAACCGATAATCGCAAATATGCTCCCGACAATCCGGTTCAGCCATTTCTGTACAGTCTGCATTTTACCGTAAAAACTGCCGATATGTTGTACACTGAATGCCAATATCCAAGCGACAATCAAAACCGGCAACGCAGTAGCTATGGCAAAAGGACGGGCAGCAGATAGCCTGCAACAGTCGTTGCCGACATCGGAATCAATATGCCGAAATAGAAAACTCCGCTGGTGGGACAAAATGCCATAGCGAACAACACGCTGAGCAAAAACGCTCCCCATCCTCCTTTACGGGCTAAGCCCTCGCCATTTCCCTTAAAACCGAAAGAGGGTAATTTCAGTTTGCCTCCGAACAGTATGAATAAAACCTATCAATAACAAGGCAGGGCCGAGTACGAGTTCTCCGTATTTGCCGATAAACTTCTGAATACCGAAAAGACTTGAACCCTCTTTGAGTATTAGTATCAATACGATACCCAGCAATGTATAGATAATTACACGACCGAGCGTTATAGTAAGCCATTGAGGAATATCCGACGGCGGGTTTCAATGTCCTTACCTATAAATCCGATAGCAGCGATACTCGTAGCCAATGGGCAGGGCGAAATCGCCGTAAGCAATCCCAAAAGAAAAGCCGTAAGTGCAGGAGCCGTGCTGCTGTCCAATAATGTCTGTAACCACTCCATAGAACTTTATTTCAATAAGGTACGGACTTTTTCAGCTACTCCGTTCTTGAAAGTGGCGGGAGCAGTTCTGGCGTTGGCAAAAGCATATTCGGTCAGATTTTCATACGTTTCTTTGCCGGCTTTCCATTTGCTGATGAAAAGCGAAGACCATGTAACCTCATATTTCTCGGCGATAGCTTCGTTCTTCGGTTCGGAAATGTCGATAGTTCTGAAAACGAGTGTTCCGTTTTTCAGTTCGTCAGCAAATTCTGCCTCTACCGCTTCTTTGGCGTTCTTTTCTATTGCCATGCAGGTAGCGCATCGCTATTTGCTATGAAAATACAACACCTCCACACGGTCTTTCTGTTTTTGTGGCTGGGTTTGCTCCACATCAGTAGAAGCACTCTTCTTTGTCCCATTGTTACTGCAAGCAGTCAATCCGCAGCTGATAATCAAGGCTAAAATCAATCTGTTCATACGCTTTTGTTTTTATTGGTTGTTATTTGTGTTTGTTATTCGCAAAACAACGAACAATAATCCTAAAAAAATTGTCCCTATTCGCAACAACTCTCCTTTTTGCATACACATTGTCCGAAGAATTTAGAAAAAAGCATCGAAGCTATTTTCCAATTCTCTCGATTGATACAATATTTCACTTTCGGCGTTTCTATCTCTCCTTGTATCAAACCTGCTTCTTTCAACTCTTTCAGATGTTGTGAAACCGTCGCTTTCGCGATGGGGAGTTCTTCGTGAATATCTCCGAAAAAACAGCAATCCTGCTTGGCTAAGAATTCAAGAATAGCCATTCTTGCCGGATGCCCCATCGCTTTGGCAAAGCGGGCTATCTGCTCTTGTTCCAATGTATATTTCTTGGATTCCATAGTCTTCTTATTTTTATGTTCGCAAATATACGAACAACTTTATTCTTTCTAAATAAAACCGATGAAAAATATTATTCTTTCTTTCAGCGGTTTTATGAAAAAAGTTCCCAATACGATTGAGAACACTGGATTGAGGACTAAGAATAATATCATACAATGTCATACCGTTATATTCTAATGCGAGGAGAGTGCCGCAAAAGGTAAAACTAACATTCCTATCACGATAACACATAAACAAATAAACGTATTCCTTATCATGATGTCCCATACAGATATGGTTTACGTCCTCACATTGGCTTTATTGCTTTGAATTGTACATGAGGTACACCGTCAATCGTCATAGGCTTATCTTCGTGGAATCCTACTTTCTCTAAAACACGCCTTGATTTCAAATTGTCGGCTTCAATGAGGGCATAGACACACGGAATCTTCAGTTTATTGAAAGCATAATCCATCAAAGCGGCAGAAGCTTCTGTGGCATATCCTTTGCCCCAATATTTCTGTGTAAACCTATAGCCCAAATCATAATAGTAAGGAAGAGCCTCCATCGGAAGAATCATAGTTATCCATCGTGTAGAGGTACTTGAACCCATAGGGCGGATTGACTTTTTGGGCTTCTCCGTTGCGCACGATGTCGAAACTCATTGGTATAAGGCCACAAAGTGGTCTTTCGGTGGCTGGGCACGCTGTGGTTGGAGGTTATCTTCACCTTCACCGGGAGGAGTTTTTCGGGATAGCCTTCCGGGATGCTGTACTGCACCTCGTATATTTTTCCTTTCTGTATGTAATTTATAACTTTATCAGCAGGAAAATGGAAAATGCGAATACCGCACTTTTCCGGGGATGTCTATCTTTGCCGGCTCAAAAAGACAGACATCATTATGATAACAACGAGCCGATTTTTTAAAGAGAAACAGTATATGTGGTACAAGGTTAGAGAGCTTCAGTCGAAAGGATTAAACAAGACACAGATCGGGAAGCACCTGGGAGTGGACAGAAGCACCGTGCGGAAATATCTGCAGATGTCCCGGGAAGATTTTGTAAGGAGGCGGAATTCGCATCGCAAATACACGCTGAAACTGGCAGGATACGAGGAGTATGTGCGGGGGACTCTGGAGGAATATCCGTACATATCGGCCGCACGGATGCATGACTGGCTTAGAGAATGCTATCCGGATTTCCCGAAAGTGTGCGACAAGACCGTATTCAATTTTGTAGAAAAGGTGCGCTGCAAATATGGCATCGGAAAGAAGTCGGAGGCCAGGATACGCAGGGACTATGAGAAACTGCCGGATACCCCCTATGGGAAGTATGCGCAGGCAGATCTCGGGGAGAAATGGATGTCCGCGGAAAACGGCAGAAGCACGAAAGTCTATTTTTTGCGATCGTCCTGGCACGTTCACGCTACAAGTTCACCTGTTTCAGCCGTCGCCCTTTCGACACGGAGCTCGCCATCTATGCACACGAGCGCGCCTTTGAGTATTTCGGAGGGAAACCGGAAAAGATCCTTTATGACCAGGACAGGGTGCTGATTTCCCGGGAGAACCTGGGAGACCTGGTGCTGACAAGGAAGTTCCAGACGTTTGTCAGGGAGCAGCATTTCCAGCCGGTGTTCTGCCATAAGGCCGACCCCGAGTCAAAAGGCAAGGTCGAGAACGTAGTGAAATATGTGAAGGAGAACTTTCTGGTGGCACGTGTGTTCCGTGATATCGACAGTCTGAACAGGGAGGCCCTCGAATGGCTCGAAAGGACGGGGAACGGGAAGGTGCACGGGACCGCCCGTCTTGTCCCACGGGAAGAGTTTGCCGTGGAGAAAAGTTTTCTCATACCCTATCATGGGACGCCACAGCCACCGCAGGAGGAGATGAGGGAATACCATGTCCGCAAGGACAATACAGTGCAGTACAGGGGGAATCATTACAGCCTGCCATGCGGAACTTACCGGAGCGGGCAGACAACTGTCTGGCTGCAGGAGACGGAAGGGAATGTGGAGCTGTACAACAAGGATACGGGGAAGCTCATCTGCCGGCATGTGCTCTGTACCCGGAAGGGAAGGACCGTTTATGACGACTCCCAGAGGAAACCGAGAAACGCCGGAGTGAAAATAGCCGAACGCATCCTTTTTCATGTGTCCGACAACAGGGAGGTAGCCATGTGGATGGATAATCTGAAAAGGAGGAAAGAACGTTACTACAGGGATAATCCGGAGGTGATCCTGCGCATAATTCCCGGATATGACAAGAACACGCTGATAGAGGCCATACGCATATGCCTTGACAAAGGCATCTATAACGGGGACTCGGTTAAAAGCCTGTGTGAATATGTGTGCAGGGGGAAGGACAATGGAACGGAAACATACGGACTGGAGGATTGCCTGCCCCGACAAGGCAGCTTGATACAGTCTTATAACGAAATACTTAGGGAATATGACAAGACATAAGAAGGAACTCATGGAATGTGCACGTATGCTCAAGCTGGGCAATCTGGCCGAACATCTGGAGGAACTGCTGCATCAGGCCCAGGAAAAGCAGCTGACCTATCCGGAGTTTCTGCTCGCCTGTCTCAGGGAGGAGGTCCGGAACAGGAAAGACCTATATCGCCGCCAGGCTTGTCCATGAGGCGGTGAAAAACGGATACAGGGCGTATATGGTTACGCTGGAAGATCTTCTGACCTGCCTGAAGACAAGGGATGTTTCCCGGCATGCGATGAAAACTTACAAACGGATCACGAAGGCACAGCTGCTGGCCATTGACAATGCCACACTCTTTCCCTTGAAAAGAGAAGATGTCATGTTGCTGTTCAAACTGGTGAATGAGTTTCAGGAAAAGACATCGCTTATCGTTACAGCCAACTACTCCCTTACAGAATGACTGGTAACACCGGGAGAGGAAGCTGTCGCAGCGGCATTGCTTGACAGACTGCTCTACTGTTGTGAGATTATACAGCTGTCGGGAAACAGTTATCGGATGGAAAATAGGAAAACAATTTTTAGCAATCGGAATGAAGATACGGACACATTAAAAGAGTTAACAACTGTAAAGTAATATCTTGCTAAAAGTGGAATATATTAAATTACATAAAAATGAGGTATGTAAATCTGCAAGGTACAATTAGCAAAATTGCAGATAGAGAATGAAAAAATAGCATTAACTAAAAAACAAGAATTATGAATGCAAATGTAATAATATATTATAGAGTAAGTTCAAATGAACAAACATTAGGAGCCAGCTTAGACGTACAAGAAGAACGTCTACGGAAGTATTGTAACCAAATGGGATATAATATCATTGACAATATCCCATACAGAGAGGATGAGAGTGCTAAAACATTTGAAAAGCGTCCTGTCATACAAGGAATAATGAATTATATACGTAAAAACAAAGGTAGAGTAAACAAATTACTATTCTTGCAGTGGGATAGATATTCACGAGACATTATCAGTGCCAGTGAGAACCTAAAAGAATTACTTAAATCGGGAGTTGAACCAAATGCAATTGAAGCACCTTTAGACTTCAATTCAGACACCTGGCCCCTATTATTGGAGTACAGGCACAATGCGACAACATCAAAAGGTCAAAAGATACAATGGACGGTATTCATGGAACATTGGCAAAAGGAAAATGTGCTAATAAAGCACCAAGAAGGATATAAGAATGTACGTATTAGCAAACATGAAACCCATGTAGAAATAGATACCAATACAGCACCATTTATACAAGCCATGTTTAAAGAAGTGGCTAAAGATATTGAAACACCTTGCTATATCCGTAGAAAATTTGCAAGAAAAGGATATAATATACCTGAAAGTTCATTTCTTGAAATGTTGCGTAATAAATTCTACATTGGCAAAATACGTGTGCCAGCATACAAAGGAGAACCCGAATATTATGTAAACGGTGAACATGAAGCAATTATAGACGAAGAAACATTCTATAAAGTTCAAGAGATTTTGGACGGTAAAAGAAAGAAAACACCCAAACTATCCAAAGCCATAAATCCCGATTTGTATTTGCGGAAGTTTTTAATCTGCCCCGTATGTGGTTGTGCCTTAACTGGTGCGACAAGTTCGGGCAATGGCGGCAAATACACCTACTACTTTTGTTGTAACAATCAAAAACATATAAGGGTGAGATCAGAAAACGTAAATGAAGAGTTCGCTCGATACACAGCCCAATTAAAGCCCAATAAAACGGTATTGGACTTGTATAACGAAATTCTAAAGGATTTGCAAAGTGAACGCAAAGGAGAAAGTAAAAAAGAAGTAGCAGCACTGCAAAATGAACTTTCTACCGTCCAAAAACGCATCAACAGCATTGAGGATAAATACCTGGACGGAGATTTAACCAAAGAAGAATATAACAGAATGTTGGAGAGATACACCAAAGAAGCCTCAACCATACAACAACAAGTTGAAATGCGTGAGAACCCTAACCGCAGTAATATCGAACCAAAACTAAACTACTCTATCAATCTGATAAACAATATAGATAGCTATATAAGAAATGCGTCTGTAGGGGTGAAGATTAAACTAATAAGTTCGATGTTTCCCGAAAAAATCGAATTTGACGGAAAAACATATCGAACCAATTCTTACAATAAAGTTCTTGATTTAATCTATCAGCAAACCAACGAGTTACGGGGAGTAGAAAAGAAAAGCGGAGAGAGTTTTTCAACTTTCTCCGCTTCAGTACCCAGACCCGGGGTCGAACCGGGATGGAAGTGAATCCACTGGTGTTTGAGACCAGCGCGTCTACCGATTCCGCCATCTGGGCATCTTTTAAAACCTTATTTGTTTCTCAATTGCGATTGCAAAGGTACTGCTTTTTTCATATCTGCAAACTTTTCGGCACTTTTTTCAAAAAAGATAAATATACTACGATTTATGGGATAACGGACAATGGTTTTCTAAAAATAAGCCCTATATTAGCGGAAACTTTAAAACGATTTTATATCATGACAAACAGCAATAATTATTGTGTCATCATGGGGGGAGGTATAGGTAGTCGGTTTTGGCCATATAGCCGCAAAAACCTTCCTAAACAATTCCTTGATTTCTTCGGGACTGGACGTTCTCTAATACAACAAACGTTTGATCGTTATAAAAAAATAGTCCCTATAGAAAACATCTTTATTACAACCAACGTGCTGTATAAAGAACTGGTCCAAGAACAACTCCCAGAATTGGACAAATCACAAATTTTATTGGAACCCACTCGCAGAAGCACTGCTCCATGTATAGCTTGGGCTTCCTATCACATAAAAAAATTCAATCCAAATGCCAATGTCATTGTCGCACCGTCCGACCATCTGATTTTAAAAGAAGATGAATTTAAAGCTGCAATTTTGAAAGGACTGGAATTTGTTTCAAACTCTCCTCAATTACTAACATTAGGCATCAAACCTAACAGACCGGAAACCGGTTATGGCTATATTCAGATTGAGGAAGAAAAACAAGGAGACTTCTTTAAAGTAAAAACATTCATTGAAAAGCCCCAACTGGAATTTGCCAAAGTATTCGTAGAAAGTGGAGAATTCTATTGGAACTCAGGGATCTTCTTATGGAATATCAATACAATTTTAGAAGCCTTCAATGAGATTATGCCCGAAGTTTGTACCAAACTGACTAACGGAGAAGAAGATTTCGCTTCCTGTCCCAATATCTCCATTGACTATGGAATCATGGAGAAGGCCAACAATGTTTTCGTCCAATTGTGCGACTTCGGATGGGCAGATTTAGGTACATGGGGCTCCCTGTATGATATATCATCCAAGGACCAAGAAGGTAACGTTGTAGTAAACGGAAACTCCTTATTATATAACAGCTATAATAATGTAATAGTAGTGCCAGAAGGGAAATTAGCCGTAATACAGGATCTAGAAGGTTATTTAGTAGCCGCAAGAGACAATGTATTACTCATTTGCAAAAAAGATGACGAAAGCGCTATCCGAAAATTCGTGAATGACGTACAAATCAAGCTAGGAGATCAGTTTGTATAAAGACAGGTGACCGGAGTTTAATCATAAAGGAAAGCGGGAAACAGAATATCCGTTTCCCGCTCTTTATATTTACTAAGAAAGAAAAAGATTACTTGTCACCACCTTCCCAGGCTTGATTGATTGCTGTCGCCACCTCCACAAATTCTTCATTTGTCAGTTTCAACTTCGGATTAGAAAAAATCATATCCGACTCTTTCTGAATAGGAATCAGATGAATATGTGCATGAGGGACCTCTAATCCGATTACCGCCTCACCTACTTTCTTACACGGAAAAACTTTTTGAATGGCAAGTGCCACGCTCTTTGCAAAAACATGCATAGCAGCCAGTTCATTGTCCTCCAAATCAAAGATATAGTCCACCTCACATTTCGGAACAACCAACGTATGCCCTTTGGTTAACGGATTGATATCCAAAAAAGCATAGAACTGATCATTTTCAGCCACTTTGTAGCTAGGAATCTCACCTGTAATAATTCTACTAAATATTGTTGCCATATCTATAAGTATTAAATAAGGCAGCCCCGCATAGCAGACCTGCCTTATAATATTAAAATGAAATATTCACAACTTCTAAGCTGATTTTACCCTGCGGAATAGTGATTTCAGCCACATCACCCACTTTTTTTCCTAACAAACCCTGTGCTATCGGAGTATTTACCGAAATCTTGCCCAATTTTAAATTCGCCTCGCTTTCGGCTACGATAGTATAAACCATCTTCATTCCAGTCTTGACATTCTTCAATTCTACTTTCGTCAAAATTTGCACTGTATCTGCGTTCATTTTTGAAGTATCAATAATTTTAGCATCACCAATAGTTGATTTCAGCTGGCTGATCTTCATCTCCAACAGACCTTGCGCCTCTTTGGCAGCATCATATTCGGCATTTTCTGACAAGTCCCCCTTATCACGCGCTTCGGCAATAGCCGACACAATTTTGGGACGTTCTACTGATTCCAGATATTTCAGTTCCTCAATCAGTTGCTTGTAACCTTCTTCTGACATATAAGCCATAATGTTTTCCTCCTTTTAAATTATATAATTATTTATTGTTCCAGTTATACCTATAAAAACAAAAGAATTCCGACATGGAAATGTCGGAACCCTCTTTGGTATTTCAAGTACTGCAAAGATAGACTTTTATCTAATACGAGTCAAGTTTATAAGGATGCTATGTAACATGTTTAAACAAATTCAACTCATAATTAGCTTTTTACAAGAGTTTTTTAATGGCTTCATCCAAATCTTTAATATTCTCACCACGAGCACTCAATTCATTATTACGATTTACCAAAAATATCGAAGGCAGATTAGTTACGTTATATAATGAAATGTATGAAGAATAAACACCATTAGCATCACGTACACAGACCCAAGGCAGATTATCTGCAGATGTTTTCCAAAAGTGTTCATCACCATCCAGTGAAATCTGGTAAATCTCGAACCCTTGAGAAGCATACTTATTATAAAGTTCACGTAACGCCAAATTATGCGCAGCAGACATTGCATTGTTATATACAGTAAAATCGATCAGCACCACTTTACCCTTCAAATCGGTCAGACTGCGTGTATTGCCTTTCAAATCCTTCAGCTGAATATCAATAATGCTAGCTTCTTTGATTTTATCTTCAGGGATTTCCATGGTTTGCTGACGGGGAGTACGGGTATTCTTCATTCCTTTTATAACCATATTATACAGGTTACGTGAACGGTCTGCATGTGGATAAGCATTATTCAGACTCGTAGCCACCGCAGCGAAACACTTCACATCCTCCTTATTTGTCAAAGGATCAAAAATCATATACCCATTCAACGACTGGAATAAAGCGAAATAAGCGTATGGCATATTTGGAGCCGCAAAGATATATTCTCGTTTCACTTTATTCTTGTAATTGTTTACCATAGCCAAAAGACTGTCTTGTGCGATACCCGCAGGGATATTACGATTCTGGCCGAGTTTGTCCATATTCTTCTGCAAATCAGCTTGTAGCAACACCAATTCCTTAATTTTCAAATTGTTTTCCGAACCTTCAATACGATAGGCAGTCGCAAAATCATTTATCTCAGCCTTAACTGATACAGTTTCCGTAGAGTCTACAGCAAAGTTTATCACTTTATTATCCAAACGCAAACGATAGAATTCAGGAGATTCCGGACGCTTCTGCGCAAAACTAAAACTTCCGCTACTGCCCAATTTTGTCGAATCAAGCGCTACTATGCCATCCAATCCCGACGCTTCCAAATAAAGCATCTTATCTTCAGCACCATTAATTTCACCTTGAACTTTGAACTTCGGTTCATTGTCGCAGGCGCTCAACCCTATCAACAGAAGTGCGAGCAAAAAATATACATTCTTTTTCATCGCTAAAATTAATATAAATGTGTGTTCTCTTAATAATTTTGAATGCAAAGATACGTCTTTTCGTGGTTTGTCAAAGCATTTATCCACCTTCTTACACATTAAAATGAAAAAAACAGTAATCATAGTAACTTTTTATCTCATTCTCACCAAATTAGAAGAATAAATGCCTATCTTTGCACGAATTTTAGACGAAAAATATATTAAAACATTTTTTATGATCAATCCTATTGTTAAGACGATCGAGCTTCCTGATGGTAGAACCATCACACTCGAAACGGGAAAGCTGGCAAAACAGGCAGACGGTTCTGTAATGCTCCGCATGGGTAACACCATGTTGCTAGCTACTGTTTGTGCAGCAAAAGATGCAGTTCCCGGTACAGATTTTATGCCCCTCCAGGTAGAGTACAAAGAAAAATATTCAGCATTCGGACGTTTTCCCGGTGGCTTTACCAAAAGAGAAGGCAAAGCTTCGGATTATGAAATCCTGACTTGCCGACTGGTAGACCGCGCATTGCGTCCTTTATTTCCCGATAATTTCCATGCAGAGGTTTACGTAAACATTGTTCTTTTCTCAGCTGATGGAATAGATATGCCTGATGCATTGGCAGGATTGGCCGCTTCAGCAGCATTAGCTGTTTCCGACATTCCTTTCGGCGGACCGATTTCTGAAGTACGTGTAGCACGTATCGATGGTCAGTTCGTTATCAACCCCACTTTCGAACAACTTGGGAAAGCTGATATGGATCTGATGGTTGCTGCCACATATGACAACATCATGATGGTAGAAGGCGAAATGCAGGAAGTCAGCGAACAAGACTTACTGGCTGCTATGAAGGCTGCTCACGAAGCAATCAAAGTTCATTGCAAAGCGCAGATGGAGCTGATGGAAGAGGTCGGTTCTACAGTAAAACGTGAATATTGCCACGAAGAAAACGATGAAGATTTGCGCAAAGCTGTACGCGAAACTTGTTACGATAAAGCATACGCCATCGCTGCTTCAGGAAACAGAAACAAGCATGAACGTCAGGATGCTTTTGACGCCATCCGCGATGAATTCAAAACTCAATATACAGAAGAAGAACTGGAAGAAAAAGGTACATTAATCGACCGTTACTACCACGATGTGGAAAAGGAAGCTATGCGTCGTTGTATTCTTGATGAAGGCAAGCGTCTGGACGGACGTAAGACGACTGAAATTCGCCCTATCTGGTGCGAAGTAGGTTATCTGCCCGGTCCTCATGGTTCTGCCATCTTCACCCGTGGTGAAACTCAGTCTTTAACTTCTGTCACATTAGGTACCAAACTAGATGAGAAAATTGTAGACGATGTTCTGGATCAACACAGAGAACGATTCTTGTTACACTACAACTTCCCTCCTTATTCTACTGGTGAAGCAAAAGCACAACGTGGTGTAGGTCGTCGTGAAATCGGGCACGGGCACTTGGCATGGCGTGCTTTAAAAGGACAAATTCCTGCAGGATACCCGTACACAGTACGTGTAGTATCTGATATCATGGAATCAAATGGTTCTTCTTCAATGGCTACTGTCTGTGCAGGAACCCTTGCATTAATGGATGCCGGTGTTGCCATGAAAAAACCAGTTTCAGGTATTGCCATGGGCTTGATTAAGAATGCAGGTGAAGAAAAATATGCCGTATTATCTGATATTCTTGGCGATGAGGATCACTTGGGTGATATGGACTTTAAGGTTACAGGTACTCGTGATGGTATCACTGCTACACAGATGGACATCAAGGTAGATGGCCTGTCATTCGAAATCTTGGAAAAAGCGTTACTGCAAGCAAAAGAAGGCCGCGAACATATTCTTAACAAGTTAACCGAATGTATCGCCGAGCCTCGTAAAGATTTGAAACCGCATGCTCCTCGTATTGAAACGATGACTATTCCTAAAGAGTTCATTGGGGCTATCATCGGTCCGGGCGGAAAGATTATCCAAGGTATGCAGGAAGAGACTGGAGCAACCATCACGATTGAAGAAACTGATGGGGTAGGCCGTATTGAAATTGCGGGAACAAACAAGAAATGTATTGACGATGCTATGCGCATTATCAAGGGTATCGTTGCTGTTCCCGAAGTCGGTGAAGTCTATGTAGGTAAAGTCCGTTCAGTAATGCCATATGGTGTGTTCGTAGAATTCTTGCCTGGAAAAGACGGATTGTTGCATATCTCTGAAATTGACTGGAAACGTCTTGAAACAATAGAAGAGGCCGGTTTAAAAGAAGGGGACGAAATAGAAGTGAAATTACTTGATATTGACCCCAAAACAGGTAAATTTAAACTCTCTCACAAAGTATTACTGCCTCGTCCTGAAAAACAAGAAAAGAAATAAGAACATTCTTTATTTATACCATAAAGAGCGCAACCTGTTATAGGTTACGCTCTTTTTTTAAAAGATTAACCATTTATAATAATGTAAAATAAATAGCGCAACTAAATAATTAATCGCGCTATCTGATATATCATACAGAAGAAACTCCTCCGCTTTATATGATATCCGGTTATAAGATGGGATCAATCTTCTTGAACTTCGAAATCATCTTTACCTACTCCGCAAAGAGGGCAAACCCAATCATCTGGAATATCTTCAAATGCTGTTCCCGGAGCTATTCCACCTTCAGGATCTCCTTCTGCCGGGTCATAAACCCAACCACATACTGTGCAAACGTACTTTTTCATAATTGTCTCTGTTTTATGTTTTAAATGTTCTTTAAATACATAACAAATATACAATGAAATTGTTTACTTGCAAACTATCTCACTAATATTTTTTTTAACTCTTCCATTCCTTCGGACGCACCTTTCTGAATTACATGCACTTTACGCCCCGATGCAATGGGCACCTGCTTAGGATCTATTAAATAAACAGGAGTGTTGGCAGGCACATAATTCAACAAACCGGCAGCGGGATATACATTAAGCGAAGTTCCTATAATTAAAAAGATATCAGCTGTTTCAGCATATTCAATTGCAGTTTCAATCATAGGAACAGATTCACCAAACCATACAATGAATGGACGAAACTGAGAACCGTCTCCGGCCAAGTCTCCCAAATGTATCTCATATTCTTCCGGCTTTAATTCTTTAATATAAGCTGGATTATTAGGTTCCCAACTAGATGTCACTTTGGTCAGTTCGCCATGTAAATGAATAATATGCGAACTTCCAGCACGCTCATGCAAATTATCAATATTTTGAGTGATTACAGTCACATTAAAGAATTTTTCCATCTCAGAGACCAGTTCATGCCCCTGGTTAGGCTTTACAGCAAACAACTGTTTACGACGCTCATTATAAAAATCAATCACCAATTTAGGGTTTGCCGCATACCCTTCTGGAGTAGCCACTTGCTCCACCGGATACTGATCCCATAAACCACCTGCATCACGAAATGTACTGATACCGCTTTCAGCACTCATTCCAGCACCTGTTAAAACTACTAAATTCTTCATTTCTAGTCCTCCTCTTTTAACTAAACACACAAAAATAAGAAAAATTAAATTGTTAAAAACAGATTCATTCAAATAAAACACCTACCTTTGTACGTTTTGTATAAAACATCTTATAAAATAAATAGTTATGGATAAATTCAGTTACGCCATCGGCCTTGGTATTGGCCAGAATTTATTGAGCATGGGTGCTCAAAGTATTAATGTTGAAGACTTTGCTCAAGCAATCAAAGACGTATTAGATAGAAAAGAAACGGCTATCAGCCACAACGAAGCACGTGAAATCGTAAACAAGTACTTTGAAGAGCTGGAAACCAAATTGAATGCAGAGAATATTGAAAAGGGAAAATCATTTTTGGAGGAAAACGCAAAAAGACCGGGAGTCGTGACACTTCCCAGTGGCTTACAGTACGAAGTGATTACAGAAGGTAACGGAAAAAACCGAGTGCAACCGACCGTGTAAAATGCCATTATGAAGGTACCTTGATTGATGGGACTTTGTTTGACAGCTCTATCAAACGCGGCGAGCCGGCTATCTTTGGTGTGAACCAAGTAATCAAAGGATGGGTGGAAGCACTCCAACTGATGACTGAAGGTGCTAAATGGAAACTTTTCATTCCTTCAGAACTAGCCTATGGAGCACAACAAGCAGGAGAAATGATTCCTCCTCACAGCACATTGATTTTTGAAGTAGAATTAATCGAAGTATTATAATTATTAAAGCATTTAAGGCAAATGAAAAAATTAGTTTTTTGTAGCAATCGCTGCTGCAGCCAGCTTGGCTTCTTGTACAGCTCAAGCACCGAAAGCAAACATGAAGAATGACGTAGACTCACTTTCTTACATGATGGGTATCACCAACACGCAAGGTCTGGATATGTATATGAGCCAACAACTAGGCGTTGATACAGCCTATATGTCCGACTTCATCAGAGGTGTTAAAGAAGGTACCAGCAAGACTAGCCCTAAAGACGTTGCTTATATGGCAGGTCTTCAGATTGGTCAACAAGTTGGTGGACGTATGTTCGATATGATGAGCCAACGTATTTTCGGAAATGACTCTACTCAAAGTTTAAGTAAAGAAAACTTTCTGGCAGGTTTCATGGCTGCTTTGCAGAAAAAAGGCATGAATGTTACTATGGAAGAAGCCAACGCTTACGTTCAGTCTAAGGCAGAAGCAATCAAAGCAAAAGCTACTGAAGCCCAGTTCGCTGAAAATAAAGCTGCCGGTGAAAAATTCCTAGCTGAAAATGCAAAGAAAGAGGGTGTTAAAACTACATCAAGCGGCTTACAATATAAGATAATTAAAGAAGGTAACGGCGCTATTCCTACCGATTCTTCTAAAGTAAAAGTAAACTATAAAGGTACTTTGATTGATGGAACTCAGTTCGACAGTTCATATGATCGTAAAGAACCGACTACTTTCCGTGCTAATCAGGTAATCAAAGGATGGACTGAAGCGCTAACAATGATGCCAGTAGGATCTAAATGGGAACTTTACATCCCTCAAGAGCTAGCTTATGGTGCACGTGAAGCCGGTCAGATTAAACCTTTCTCTACTTTGATTTTCGAAGTAGAACTAGTTGGCATCGAAAAATAACCTCATTTAATACGATTTAGGCACTATAAAATATTTTGTGTAAATGTAAAATACGGGATTCAGTATTGGGTTCCGTATTTTTTATTTAATAGCTTTGCAAAATGAAGAAGATTATGAAAGAGAAGAATCATGCGGTGCCTGATGAGGTATTAAGTAAGAAGTTCCTTAACCAGTTCAAGACAGAAGCTGATGTCAGCAAGTTTCTGAAACAACTACACGCGCAGGTATTGGAGAAAATGCTTGAAGGTGAGATGGATGCGCATCTGGGTTATGAGAAGAATTCGGTTTCCGGTCATAACAGCGGTAATTCCCGTAACGGCAGCTACCCCAAGAAAATCCAAACTGAACACGGTGAAGCGATCATACCTATTCTCCATGACCGTAACGGTGAATTCGAGTCCATAGTTGTTCCCAAACACGAGGGTCGTGGGTTTTCCATAGAAAAACTTGTTATCTCCCTATATGCCAAAGGAATGAGCGTGTCCGACATTGAAGAGGAAATGCGTGAAATCTATGAAATAGAACTGTCCACATCAGCCATTTCCATCATCACGAACAAAGTCAACCAGGGCTGCTCAGGAATAACAGAACCGCCCTTTGGATCCGGTCTATCTCATCGTTTGGATGGATGGTATTGTATTCAAGGTTCGTGACAACGGAAAAATCATCAACAAGACTGTCTATCTCTGTGTCGGTTTGAAACAGAACGGCTTGAAAGAAGTCCTTGGCATGTGGGTGGGAAAATCAGAAAGTTCTTCATTCTGGATGGGTGTCCTGACAGATTTGAAGGCCCGCGGAGTGCAGGACATACTGATTACCTGCACTGACAACCTGAACGGGTTTACCGACATCATACGTGCCGTATTTCCTCTGTCTTCCACGCAAATACGTGTTGTATATCAGATCAGGAACTCCTGTAAATATGTCGTTTACAAGGACAAGAAAAAGTTTACAGCCGATATGAAGAGCATCTATAACGCGCCCAACAGGAGGCTGCTGCCGTGGAACTGGATAATTTGGAAAAGAAATGGGGAGGGAAGTACCCTTATGCCATCCTCTCATGGAGGAATAACTGGGATGACCTGACTGTTTTCTTCCAGTTCCCATTGGAAATCAGGAAAAATAATCTACACTACAAACCTCATTGAAAAATCTGAAATGAAAAAATCAGAAAGTACACTAAATCAAAACTTTCATTCCCGTCGGATGATGCGGTGAAGAAAATGGTATACCTCGCTCTGATGGAGATTGAGAAGAAATGGACAATGCCGATTACTAACTGGGGATTGATTATGAACCAATTTATGCTTATTTTTGAAAACGGGATTCAGATATAAGAGACTTATAACTGAATCCCGTTTCTATTTACACAAAATATAGATACTACCACGATTTACAAATCAAATTTTCTTTTCCTTTATATCTGTACGCGCCTCAACAACATTAACTACATAATCGCCTAATTTTTCGCATTCACTGATAATATCCATATAATGAACCCCCATCTGATAATTATATTCCTTATTATTCACATCCAATACATTCTGATCCTTCAACTGGTTACGGTAATTGTTTATCTCATTCTCTATATTAAATGATTTGTTAGGATCAACCAAATAATATTCGTCTTCTTCCAAAGATACCATTTGTTGTAGTGCATTATCCGTCAATTGAAGCATCTGATGAATATGGTCATATTGTTTTTCCGTAAAATCTTCATTCCCTCTGAATTTATGATTGATAGTACGCGCCAAATGATAACAGCTGTCACCAATACTTTCCAACTCAGTCACTTCACGCAACATGGTACGTATTTTCAATTTACTTTCTGAACTCAGCCGCCCTTCAGAAACTTCATTCAGATAATTGGCTATCTCCAGCTCCATATTATCACTGATATTTTCATATTTCTCTATCCGGCTAAATAATTTGTTGAAATCATTCTCATTCGTAGTATGCAATAGATCACGCACCATACCAAACATACGGCGAGTACGCTCAGCAAACAAATTAATTTCTTTCCTTGCCTGGACAATAGACAATTCAGCAGTAGATAACATACCACCAGAGATAAAACGCAAACGGAATTCCTCCTCATCCTCTTTTGGTCTGATTACCCAACAGACCACCTTTTCAATCGGTCCAATAAACCAAATCAATATCAACACATTACAGATATTAAAAGCTGTGTGGAAAGCCGAAAGTTTATAAGTAATTGCCACTTCAGGCGATACTCCTGGAAATAAGCGGTTAATCATTCCACTCACCATATCTACAAACGGATGGAAAATACATAAAATCCATACCACCCCAAATATATTAAAAATAAAATGAGCCAACGCCGCCCGCCTTGCTTGCGTATTCGCCGTCAAAGCTGCAATATTAGAAGTTACAGTAGTACCAATATTCTCGCCCATCACCAGTGCAATGCCCAAATACAAATCAAGCACACCACTGGAACAAAGAATCAATGTAATGGCCATAACCGCAGCAGAAGACTGTGCGCACATTGTTATTATTCCACCTATCAACAAGAATGATAAAATGGAAAAAAATCCCCATTCCTTGCAAGAGGTAATAAAACTGATGATAGCTGCATTATGCTCCAAATCCATATGCATGGCATTCTCACGTAACGTAGTCAATCCCAAAAACATGAACGAAAATCCAAAAATAAATTCCCCAAAAGATTTTTCTGACTTTTATTAGAAAAGATTAAAGGAACAGCCAATGCAAAGAGAGGAAAAATAAGATTATTCATATCGATCTGGAAACCGAAAATAGACATAATCCAAGCGGTCACCGTAGTACCAATGTTAGCTCCCATAATTACAGAAATAGCCTGCCCCAAAGTCAGCAATCCCGCATTTACGAAACTAACTGTCATTACCGTTGTCGCAGTAGAAGACTGTACAGAAGCTGTCACAAATGTACCAGTTAACAGCCCGGTAAAACGGTTCGTGGTCATTGCCCCCAGAATATGACGCAAATGTCCGCCTGTCAGTTTTTGCAAGGCCTCACTCATGGTTTTCATCCCATACATCAGAAGTGCCAGTGAGCCTATCAGTTTACAAAAAAACAAATATTGACATGTAGATTCTCTTTTATTTATACCCTCTTCTTTATTACACTTTATTAAAAAAGACACAGAGGTACAAAGTATTTAATCCGTCATGAGTTAAACCTTGCACCTCTGCATCTATATCATTGTTCTGTTCACCATAGCCATTTCAGGTTAGGATTTCTTTTCCTTCACATTGCTACTGGCTTCCACCACATTAACTACATAATCGCCCAGTTTTTCACATTCTCCAATGATATCCATATAGTGTACACCCATCTGATAATCATACTCCTTATTATTCACATCCAGTACATTTTGATTCTTTAGCTGATTACGATAGTTATTTATTTCATTCTCTATATTAAACGATTTATTCACATCCACCACATGATGTTCATCTTCCACCAACGAAACCATTTGGGACAAAGCATCATCTGTCAACTGGAACATCTGATGAATATGATCATACTGTTTCGGAGTGAAATCCATATCACTCCGATGCTTACGATTAATTGTACGTGCCAAATTATAACAGCTGTCACCAATACTCTCTATTTCAGTCACCTCACGAAGCATAGCACGAATCTGCAACTTACTCTCAGAACTCAAACGCCCGTCGGATACCTGATTCAGATAATTAGCAATCTCCACCTCCATATTATCACTTATATTCTCATATTTCTCAATACGGCTGAACAATTTGTTAAAGTCATTGTCATTCGTGGTATGAAGCAGATCCCGCACCATGCCAAACATACGATGAGTACGCTCTGCAAAGAGATTGATTTCCTTGCGTGCCTGCAATATAGAAAGCTCCGCAGTAGAAAGCATACCACCTGTAATAAAGCGCAAACGATATTCTTCATCCTGCTCTCTCTGAGGAATGATTTTACAGACTGTTTTCTCTATCAACTTAACAAACCAAATAAGAATCAACACATTGCATATATTAAAAGTAGTATGAAAAGCAGACAGTTTAAAAGATACGGCAACAGCCGGATCTGCTGTTTTCATTATATCTTCTACAAACCATGAAACCCCCATAGTTACAGGCTTGAAAAGACATAATACCCAAATAACCCCAAAAACATTAAACACCAAATGAGCCAGCGCAGCCCTCCTAGCCTGCGTATTAGCAGTCAGTGCAGCAAGGTTGGCTGTTATGGTAGTACCAATATTCTCGCCAAGCACCAATGCAGCCCCCAACTCAAAACTAATCCAACCATTGGCACACATAATTAAAGTAATAGCCATCGTTGCCGCCGATGCCTGTACAATCATAGTCAGAACTGTACCGATGACAACAAATAAGATAACAGAACCAAATCCCATATCGGTATAGTTCTGAACAAAAGACAACATTTCGGGGTTTCTACTTAAGTCAGGAGCATTCGTCTTCAAGAGAGAGAGGCCCATAAACAAAAAAGAGAAACCGAATATAAATTCTCCAATGGATTTACGGTTACTCTTTCCTGAAAATAATAAAGGTACGCCAACAGCCAATAACGGAAGCGCCATAGCAGCAATATCTACTTTGAACCCCAATGCAGATATAATCCATGCAGTAACAGTGGTACCGATATTCGCCCCCATAATGACCCCAATTGATTGTGAAAGCGTAAGGAGTCCGGCATTAACAAAACTTACTACCATAACAGTAGTAGCAGAAGAGGATTGAATTAACGCAGTGATAAGAACACCGGTTAACACTCCGGTTACCCGGTTGGTGGTCATCGCTGTGAGGATTTTACGCAGTCTGTCACCAGCAAACTTTTGCAGCCCTCACTCATGATTTTCATTCCATAAAGGAATAGCGCCAGTGAACCTAGCAGCTTTAAGAAATCATAAAAAGAATACTCCATCTTTAATTAATTTGGTAGGAATTGGCTAATCTCCCTTTTATTCAGTAAATTTCAAGCCGTTTCACTACGTTAGTAATAATTATTACGATTATGTTACAAATCTGTTGCAAAAATAACAATATTTCAAAGAACTTCCCAATCGGAAGCTCACTTTTGGATATTTATAATGGTTTTAATCTAGATATCCCATATGGACCAGTCAGTGCCAAAGTCAATAACAAAGTAGAAGGGCTCAATTACCGGGCCTATAATAATAAGGATGTGGAATTCCTGAATATGCTAAATCCTTCGGGAATGCGCACTTATGTCCGTTCACTTTGCTTCATCTTGTGCAAAGCGGTGGAGGACCTATACCCTGATGGAAAAATCATGCTTGAACATCCCGTATCCAAAGGATATTATTGCGACTTGCAGATAGGGCACGAGACCGGACTGGATGATGTTTCCCGTATTAAGCAGCGAATGAAAGAGATTGTGGAAGCCAACATCCCTTTCCATCGTTTTGAATGTCATACAACTAAAGTAGTAGAACTATTCTGCCGGAAAGGAATGATGGACAAAGTAAAACTACTTGAAACTTCAGGAGAACTTTACTCCTATTATTATACTTTGGAAAATACCATTGACTACTACTATGGCAGTCTGCTGCCCAGCACCGGATATATCCGCAAATTCGACATAGTGAAATACTATGACGGCTTGTTGCTGCGTGTCCCCAACCGTCAGAATCCGGAAGTACTAGAGGAAGTGGTAAAACAAGAAAAAATGCTGGAAGTATTCAAAGAACATCGTCGTTGGAATCAGATTTTAGGCGTAGGGACTGTAGGAGATTTCAATGTGGCCTGTAATGAAGGCTATGCCACCGATCTGATTAATGTGTCCGAAGCCTTGCAGGAAAAAAGATTTCCAATATTGCCGATGGGATATACCACAGAGGAAAAACGGTCAAAGAGTAAAACTGGTTCTTATCTCCGGTCCATCCTCTTCTGGTAAAACGACTTTCAGCAAACGGCTCAGTATTCAGTTGATGGCAAACGGTCTGAAGCCTTACCCCATCTCCCTGGACAATTATTTGTTGACCGAGAAAAGACACCAAAAGATGAAAAAGGTGATTATGATTACGAATCATTGTATGCATTAGATTTAGAGTTCTTCAACAAGCAATTACAAGATCTGCTTCATGGAAAGGAAGTGGAATTACCACGTTTCAACTTCACCACAGGAAGAAGGGAATTTAAAGGTGACAAACTTAAGATTGACGATAACATGATATTGATTCTCGAAGGGATCCATGCACTTAACCCCGAGTTAACTCCTCATATTCCCACCGAAAATAAATATAAAATATATGTATCGGCATTAACCACTATTCTGCTGGACAATCATAATTATATTCCGACTACCGACAACCGTTTGTTGCGCCGTATTATCCGCGACCACAAATACCGTGGCTATTCCGCAGAAGAAACGATCAGAAGATGGCCCAGCGTACGTGCCGGAGAAGAAAAATGGATCTTTCCATATCAAGAAAATGCAGATGCCATGTTCAATTCTGCCCTATTGTTTGAACTGGCCATTATGAAAGATTATGCTATTCCCATTCTAAGGAATGTCCCCAATAACAAACCAGAATATTCAGAAGCATATCGTTTACGCAAATTCTTGGAATATTTCGCTTCGGTACAAGATAAAGAATTGCCTCCTACCTCTTTACTGAGAGAATTTTTAGGAGGAAGCAGTTTCCGGTATTAACCTGTTATTAAACAGTATATAAGGTTTGTTTATGTGCGAAACAAACAGTAATTTCGACCACTATTAAACAAGTATAAGCGAATGCACTCCAAAGGCTATAGAAAACTGTTCAACTGCCTGATGTTCTACTGCTAAGAACATTTCTTCTTCAGGAGGGTATGCCAAAAGCCAGCAGACTGTACATGCATTAGCCACCATAAAGATGGATTGAATGACAGCGTATCTTACTTTTGGCATACGTTTCATTCTATTGATATCTTCTTCTGCATATCAATCGGTCGGCTCCTTCAATCCGTCCTTATGGGAATTCCTATTTATGAACAAATAAACCTTATTATAACTCTTATGATAACAACAACCAACGGAATGACAGACCGTATCCAACGCCTGCGTCAAGAATCTTTTAACGCACAACCTTCTCTGTCCATAGAACGTGCTCTGATAGAGACCGAATTTTACAAAGAAAACGAAGGGAAATATCCAATTCCCATTCTAAGAGCACTGAACTTTCTTGAAATCTGTAAACGGAAAACTATATACATAGGTAAAGACGAACTGATTGTAGGTGAACGTGGACCACATCCCAAAGCCGTATCTACTTTCCCTGAACTGACCTGTCACAGCGTGGAAGACCTTCATGTGTTGAACACCCGCGAATTACAGCGCTATACCATCAGCCAGGAAGATATAGACACCTATGAACGCGAGGTTATTCCTTATTGGAAAGGGCGCACCCAACGCGAACGCATCTTCAATCACGTTCCCAAAGAATGGAAAGAAGCTTACGAAGCAGGAATGTTCACTGAATTTATGGAACAACGAGCCCCCGGTCATACTTCCTTGGACGGAAAGTTTATCAATATGGCATGCTGGATCTGAAAGAACGTATTGCCCATGAGCTGAGAAATCTGGATTTCATGAATGATCCAGAAGCAACCGACAAACAAGAAGAACTGACCGCCATGTCCATCTCCTGTGATGCCGCTATCATTTTTGCCGAACGCCATGCTGAACTGGCCGAAAAGATGGCTGGACGAGAAACCGATCCGAAACGCAAAAAGGAACTGAAAAAAATAGCGGAAATCTGCCGATGGGTTCCTGCACATGCCCCACGTACTTATTGGGAGGCCATACAGATGTACTGGTTTGTCCATCTCGGCACCATTACAGAGCTGAACGGATGGGACGCCATGAATCCAGGACATTTTGACCAGCATCTCACTCCTTTCTATGAAAATGACCTAAAAGAAGGAATACTGACTCGTGCAGAAGCCAAAGAACTAATGTCATGTTTTTTTATCAAAATAAATAATCAGACAGCCCCACCCAAAGTTGGCATCACCGCCAAAGAAAGCGGTACCTACAATGACTTTACCAATCTGAATATCGGTGGCATCAAACGCGATGGTAGCAACGGGGTCAGTGAAGTATCCTATATCATGCTCGAAACAGTAGATGATCTTCACCTGTTACAACCCGGAAGCGCCCTGCACATCAGTGTATGCACCCCAGAGCGTTTCCTGCGCGAAGGCTGCAAAGTAATCCGTAAGGGCTACGGCTACCCATCCGTATTCAATCCCGACACATACGTCATGGAACTAATGCGACAGGGAAAGACACCGGAAGACGCTCGCGAAGGCGGATGTAGCGGATGCATAGAAGTAGGCGCTTTCGGAAAAGAAGCTTACGTACTGACCGGTTACCTTAACGTCCCCAAGATATTGGAAGTCACCTTGCACAACGGAACTGATCCTGTGTCAGGCAAGAAAGTAAGCTTAGAAACAGGAGATCCCCGTACCTTCCGGACTTATGAAGAACTTTATGACGCATTCCTTAAACAAATCCATTATTTTGTAGATATGAAAGTACGTGTCAGCAACTACATTGACCGTATGTTCGCCAAATACGCTCCCGCCACTTTCCTGTCTTTGTTCATTGATGACTGTATTGCCAAAGGAAAAGATTATTATAACTGCGGACCGCGTTATAACACAACCTATATTCAATGCACCGGTTTAGGTACTATTACCGACAGTCTCTCCGTTCTGAAAAAACATGTATTCGAAGAACGTAAATTCAATATGGAGCAAATCATCCATGCTACCGACACCAACTTCGAAGGACAGGAAGCCATGCGACAATTCATTCTGAACCGCACACCTTTCTTCGGTAACGATGACGAATATGCAGACCGTATCGCCATCCAGGTCTTTAACGACCTTTACGACGCCATCGAAGGAAAGCCGAACACCAAAGGCGAATGCTTCCATTTGAACATGCTGTCTACTACCTGTCACGTTTACTTCGGCAAAATGATGAATGCCACCCCCAACGGCCGTCTGGCCGGACGTGCCATCAGTGACGGTACCTCACCCTCACACGGAGCAGATACCCACGGGCCATCCGCCGTCGTAAAATCATTAGGCAAACTAGACCAGGTGAAAAGCGGAGGTACTCTGTTGAATCAACGTTTCCTGCCCTCACTGCTGAAACGTGATGAAGACCTGGCCAAACTAGCAAGCCTCATCCGCAGCTATTTCGCCTTAGGAGGACATCACATTCAGTTCAATATAGTAGATACCGCCACCTTACATGCCGCCCAAAAGCATCCTGAAGAATATCGGGACCTGTTGGTACGCGTAGCCGGGTATAGCGATTATTTCAATGATATGAACGCAGATTTACAATATGACGTAATAGCCCGCACGGCACAAGAAACCTTCTGACAAAATGAATCTGATTTTCGACATCAAACGCTATGCTATCAATGACGGACCGGGCATCCGCATCACACTTTTCATGAAAGGATGCCCGCTCTCGTGCGTATGGTGCCATAATCCCGAAGGCATTCGTAACGGAAAAGACAAACTATACACAGCCAAGAAATGCCTTGGCTGTGGAACTTGTCTGAAAGTATGCCCCAACGGTGCACTGACACTGACTCCCGAGGGTATTGTCACCGACAAACAAAAATGCGTGTTATGCGGACGCTGTGCCGAAGAATGTCCGGCAATGGCTATCGAGATATCAGGAACGGAATATACCGCCGAATACCTGATACATGAAATAGAAAAGGAAATCCCATTTATGGATCAATCGGGCGGTGGGGTCACTTTTTGTGGTGGAGAACCGTTGCTTCATCCCAAATTCTTGATTGATATGCTGAAACGTTGCGGACAACAGGGAATTCATCGGGCGGTAGATACCACCCTACTTGCCCGCAAAGAAACGGTGGATGAAGTGATGCGGAATTGTGAATTATTACTTATCGACTTAAAATCAATGGACAGTACCGTACACCAAACATTTTGTGATGTTCCCAATGAATTAATTTTGGAAAACATCCGCAGAGTAGCAGAAGCCGGTTTCCCTTATTATATCCGCATTCCATTGATTGAAGGAGTGAATGCAGATGAAAAGAACATAAAGCAGTCTGCCGAATTTTTGGCCAGTCTTCCACGGCATCCTGAGATAATTAACCTATTACCTTACCATGATATAGGAAAGGGAAAGCATACAAAGCTAGGCAGTATCTATAATCCTAAAGGATATAAAATGCAAACGCCATCCGAAGAAGTACAACAGCAGTGCATACAAATCTTGACTGATTACGGTTTAAAGGTAACCATAGGTGGATAATTATATATCATCGGGGGTAGATAAAAGTATTTCTATCTACCCCCAATAATTTTATCGCAAAGCCTCCACCTCTTCTGTAGTAAAAGGAACCTTCTTACCTAAAAGACGTGCCCCGTCCTCCGTTATCAAATAATCTTCCTCATTACGCAAACCTGTAAAGTCACGATAACTCTCCAGCTTATCATAATTGATAAAGTCCTTAAAGCGTTTTTCCGCTTTCCAATAATCAATCAGTTCGGGAATAAAATAGATACCCGGTTCTATAGTAAGCACAAATCCCGGTTCTAAAGGTCTGGCCAGCCTTAATGACTTACGGCCGAACTGAGTGCTTTTCGGTTGTCCGTCATAGCCGACCCATACCTCTCCCAAATTCTCCATATCGTGCACATCCAATCCCATCATGTGTCCTAGTCCGCACGGAAAAAACATAGCATGCGCCCCAACGGCCACCGCTTCAGCAGGATCACCTTTCATAATGCCCAGTCCTTTCAGCCCTTCACAAATCACTCTACAGGAAAGTTCATACACCTCCTTAAAAGGCACTCCGGGCTTCAATGCACGAACCGCTGCCGTGTGTGCGGCAACCTGAATGTCATACACTTCTTTCTGACGGATAGTAAACGTTTTATCCGCACAAATTGTAGACGACATATCACCAGCATATCCCATTTCAGTTTCCGCACCAGCATCCACCAACAGCATATCCCCCGATTTCACCGTATGCCCATGATAATGGTTATGCAAAGTCTGTCCGCATACCGTGGCAATAGTAGGAAACGAAAATCCACAACCATTGGCCTGTGCCACCGCTTCCAATGCAGCCACCACTTCCCATTCCTTCATTCCTATACGTAACACTTTCATAGCTGTAATGTGCATATCAGCCGTCACATTACAAGCACGTTCAATTTCAACCAACTCCTCAGCAGTCTTATAATTCCTCATATTCACGACTCCACGAATAAACGGAACAGACGGCTGTTCCATGCCAAGCTTTATATCCAACCAGTCCAACAGCTTCAATCTGTGCTCCGCACGATAAACAGGCAGATAATGAATCACCTGTCTTTTAGCAACAGCTTTTTCCAAATACTTCTTCAAATCCGCGGCAGGACGAGTTTCCGTCACTCCCACCCTCTGCGCTTTATCACACAAGGCAGGCTGGATTCCCATCCATACAATATGATCCATAGTCAGCTCATCCCCGAAGATAATTTCCTTATCCTCATCCACATCGATAATGGCAGCCAACCCAGCATAGGGCAAGCCGAAAAAATAAAGAAAAGTAGAATCCTGGCGGAAATGATAAGTATTATCCTCATAGTTCATGCCACTCTCCTCGTTGCCTAGAAATAGCAAGAGACCTGTTCCCAGGCTTTTTTTCAAGCTGTTACGGCGGGTTGTATAAGTTTCTTTTGCAAACATAATCTTGTGTTTTTTGTATGGATGACAGGCAAAGATAACCATCCCCTTAAAATAATCCCAGAAAAAAGGAAGATTATTACAATACAATTTCCTATTTTTGTCGCAATAAACAAGGAAATAAAAATATTATGGCACAAGGCTCACGTCAAGTACAAACACAAGCCCAGCAACAAATACAGACTTTATCTCCACAACAAATACTGGTAGTGAAATTGCTGGAACTGCCCACTGTGGAGTTGGAAGAACGTATCCATTCCGAAATACTGGATAATCCGGCCCTGGAGGAAGGGAAAGAAATGCCCGATAATGAAGATGACAACACAGAATACGCAGAAAACGAAGACGAAAATACGGAGTCGAACGAGGATTTTTCATTAGGCGATTACAGTAACGAAGATGATATTCCCGATTATAAACTACAGGAACATAATCGTTCCAAAGAAGGAGTAGCCGAAGAAATCCCTTTCTCGGATGCCGTATCTTTTTATGAAATATTGAAAGACCAGTTGCAGATGCAGGAACTTACCCCAGAACAACGAGATATAGCCGAGTACTTGATCGGTTCATTGGACGATGACGGCCTGTTACGCAAAAATATGGAGTCTATCATGGATGAACTTGCCATCTATCGGGGCATCTATACCACTGAAGAAGAATTGAATAAAATATTAGAAATAATCCAAGACTTTGATCCGGCAGGTATCGGTGCCCGCAGTTTACAGGAATGTCTTCTGTTACAAATACAAAGAAAAGCCGATTCGCCGTTGAAACAAATAGAACTGGACATCATCGGTAAATGTTGTGATGAATTTACCCGCAAAAATAAAGAAAGGATTATCCAAAAACTAGGTATTACCGAAGAACAATATAATGAGGCGGTGAGCGATCTCACCAAGCTGAATCCTCGTCCGGGCAGTTCACTGGGTGAAGCAATGGGTAAAAATATGCAGCAGATTATTCCCGATTTCATCGTAGAAACGTATGAAGACGACACCATTACTCTAAGTTTAAACAATCGTAATGTTCCTGAGTTGCGTCTGAGCCGTCAGTTCACCGAATTGCTGGATGAACACACTCGCAACAAAGACAATCAGAGCAAGGCCTCAAAGGACGCACTGATGTTCCTAAAACAAAAAGTAGATGCCGCACAAGGTTTTATCAATGCCGTAAAACAGCGACAACACACGTTACTCACCACCATGCAAGCCATTATAGATATTCAACGCCTCTTCTTTTTAGAAGGAGACGAATCCTTGCTGAAGCCCATGATCTTGAAAGATGTAGCCGAACGCGCGGGATTGGATATTTCCACCATATCACGGGTAAGCAACAGCAAATATGTACAAACAAACTATGGTATCTATTCGTTGAAATTCTTTTTCAGCGACGGTTACACCACCGAAGACGGTGAAGAACTCTCTGTCCGCGAAATCAAGCGCATTCTGAAAGAATGTGTAGATACCGAAGACAAGAAAACCTTACACTGATGATGAACTGGCCGAAACACTAAAGACGAAAGGCTATCCCATAGCCCGCCGTACTGTAGCCAAATACCGCCAACAGCTTAACATACCCGTCGCACGATTAAGAAGGTAATATTATGAAAGCTAACGAAACAACCGAAGCAATAAGAGTAGCCAAGAAAAATAGTCCGCTTGAAGTCAGCTCACGTATCATATCAGGCATATTCACGCCTTTTATGATTCCTTTTGTGGCATTTTTTCCTACTTTTTTTCTTCACTTATCTTCGTATCATGCCCATCCAGTACAAACTGATAGTATTGGGCATAGTCTACTGTTTCACCATTCTGATGCCAATGCTCGCCATCTACCTATTTCAAAAATAAACGTTGGGGGATTCATGAATTGGGACACCGCGAAAAACGTTTCGTACCATACGCGCTGACTATCATCAGCTATGTCACCTGTCTCATCACTATGTACAAGATACATCTGCCCCGCTATATGTCGGGTATTATCGTAGCCGCCCTCATCTGCATGATCCTTTGCACACTGATCAATTTCAAGTGGAAAATCAGCACACACGTGGCAAGCAGCGGCATGATGGTAGGCGGATTATTATCCTACAGCTTTATATTCAATTTCAATCCTGTATGGTGGCTCTGTTTTTTCATTTTGCTATCCGGAATGCTTGGCACAGCCCGTATCATTGTAAAACAGCATACCTTATTAGAAGTTTTAGCCGGATTTATTGTCGGATTGTTTTGTGGTGTCATTGGAATTTTGTTTATTTGAAAAAAATTAGTATTAACCTTATAAATTGAAAACATTATGGAATTTCCAAGCAATGTAAAGTATACCAAAGAACACGAATGGATACGAGTAGAAGGTGATATAGCTTATGTAGGCATCACTGATTATGCACAAGAGCAACTAGGTGACATCGTATTCGTAGATATCACTACTGAAGGAGAAACTTTAGAAAAAGACGAAGTTTTCGGTACTATTGAAGTAGTAAAGACTATTTCGGACTTGTTCCTTCCCGTTTCAGGAGAAGTTCTGGAACAGAACGAAGCATTGACCGACAATCCCGAATTAGTAAACCAAGACCCGTATGGTAAAGGGTGGCTGATTAAGATTAAGCCCAATGACACTAATGACGTTAACGATTTGTTGGATGCTGAAGGATATAAAGCATTAGTCAACGAATAATATAAATTCCCGTTAGGGAATTGTTCAGGCGCGGATTACGCGGATCTCACGGATTTTTCTATCCGCGTTCATCCGTATAACCCGTGCTTGAAGTAAATATATAAACCAAACAATAACAAAAAACAATGAAACCTATCGTAAGTATTATCATGGGTAGCACTTCCGACCTTCCCGTAATGGAAAAAGCTGCCAAATTACTGGACGAGATGCACGTACCTTTCGAAATGAACGCCCTTTCGGCACACCGCACTCCCGAAGCTGTGGAGGAATTTGCGAAAAATGCTGCAGGCCGTGGAATTAAAGTCATCATTGCCGCTGCCGGCATGGCTGCCGCACTTCCCGGTGTCATTGCTGCAAATACCACACTACCTGTTATCGGTGTACCCGTAAAAGGTTCAGTTCTTGATGGCGTAGACGCACTTTATTCTATCATCCAAATGCCTCCCGGAATTCCTGTAGCTACCGTAGCAATCAATGGAGCCATGAATGCTGCCATTCTGGCCGTACAAATGCTAGCATTGAGTGATACAGAACTGGCTGCTAAATTTGCAGACTACAAAACCGGTTTAAAAAAGAAAAATTGTAAAAGCCAATGAAGAATTGAAAGAAATCAAGTTTGAATATAAAACGAATTAACTAGTGGTGAGTGATTAATACCCATGCAGCATTCCAGCGCAGCTCACTAATCACTCACCACTCACCACTAATCACTAAACATGGATTTATTTAATTACTCCCGCCGCAAATCTTCCGAAGTCCATATCGGAGGCACTCCTTTGGGTGGAAACAACCCCATCCGCATCCAAAGTATGACCAACACCATTACTATGGATACTGAAGCATGTGTGGAACAAGCCAAACGCATTATAGATGTGGGCGGTGAATATGTACGTCTTACCACACAAGGTGTACGTGAAGCCGAAAACCTGAAAAATATCAATATCGGATTACGCTCTCAAGGATATGACACCCCGCTGGTAGCCGATGTGCATTTCAATCCCAAAGTGGCTGATGTAGCGGCACAATATGCGGAGAAGGTGCGCATCAATCCGGGAAACTATGTAGACCCGGGACGTACTTTCCGGAAACTGGAATACACTGACGAAGAGTATGCGCAAGAAATAGAAAAGATACGTGCACGCTTCGTTCCTTTTCTAAATATCTGCAAGGAAAACCACACCGCCATCCGCATCGGGGTAAACCACGGTTCTCTGTCAGACCGCATCATGTCTCATTATGGCGACACCCCCGAAGGTATGGTAGAATCGTGCATGGAATTCCTGCGTATCTGTGTTGCGGAACATTTCAACGATGTGGTTATTTCCATCAAGGCATCCAATACCGTAGTAATGGTCAGGACGGTCCGTCTACTGGTAGAGGAAATGGAAAAGGAAAATATGGCTTTCCCGCTTCATCTGGGTGTTACCGAAGCAGGGGATGGCGAGGACGGAAGAATAAAATCCTCATTAGGAATAGGTGCACTCCTTGCCGATGGCTTGGGAGATACCATTCGTGTCTCATTGAGCGAGGCTCCTGAAAATGAAATTCCGGTAGCCCGCAAACTGGTTGATTATATACTAACTCGGGAAGGACATCCTTTTATTCCTGGAAAAAAGCTCCGCAATTCAACTACCTATCTCCGGGCCGCCGGAAGACTAAGGCCGTCCGGAATATTGGAGGGGATAATCTTCCTGTAGTAATAGCCGAACGTCTGGAAGGGTCTTTCGAAACCAATCCTCAATTCAAACCTGACTATATTTATTGCGGTGGAAGTGTACCCAATTCACGAGATAACAATATAGCCTATCTAGTGGATGCCAATGCATGGAATCCAGAAGACAAAAATGTCTATCCGGCATTCAACTACCAGCAGATGATAGAATTACATCACACGGTTTCCGATCTAAAATTCCTGTTCCTGCCCTATATGGCTATGAATGACGAAGTAATCGCAGCCCTCAAACTGCATCCCGAGGTGGTAATCATCGCCCAAAGCAATCATCCCAACCGCCTCGGCGAATATCGTGCCATGACACACGAACTGATGAATGAAGGTTTAGAAAATCCGGTCGTATTCTTCCAATACTATCAGGAAACGAAAACTGAAGATCTGCAAATCAAAGCGGCAGCTGATATGGGTGCACTAATTTTTGACGGACTCTGTGACGGCATCTTCTTGTACAACCAAGGTTCTTTGAGTCATATAGCGGTAGACACCACTGCATTTAGTATCCTGCAAGCCGGCAGAATCCGAACCAGCAAAACGGAATACATTTCATGTCCGGGCTGTGGTCGTACCTTATATGATTTAGAGTCTACGATTGCCCGCATCAAAGCAGCCACCTCGCATTTGAAAGGTCTGAAAATCGGCATTATGGGCTGTATTGTCAATGGTCCCGGCGAAATGGCGGATGCCGACTATGGCTATGTAGGTGCCGGTCGTGGAAAAATCAGCCTCTATAAAAAGAAAGAATGTATAGAAAAAAACATTCCCGAAGACCAGGCTGTTGAGAAGTTGATCGAACTCATCAAAGCCAATGGTGACTATACAGAAAAATAAAAACGTCCAAATCATGGATTATCAACAGATTCTAAAAGACATCTATCAAAAAATCCAGCCCTACGCCTCTATTGGCAAACAGGCTGATTACATTCCGGCACTTGCCAAAATCAACCCAGATCAATTCGGAATGTGCATCCATACGATACAAAACAAAACTTTCATGCATGGAGAAGCCATCACCGGCTTTTCCATCCAAAGTATTTCGAAAGTCTTTTCACTTGCCATGTGTTTGAGTCTTGAAGGAGATAATCTATGGAAAAGAGTAGGTAAAGAACCTTCGGGAACAGCTTTCAACTCATTAGTACAACTGGAGGTAGAAAAAGGAATTCCTCGGAATCCCTTTATTAACGCCGGAGCCATTGTAATGACTGATATCCTGCTGAACCATTTGAAATACCCCGAAGAAGAATATCTTCGTTTCGTTCACTCAATCAGTGGGAATAACCAGATCCATTATAATGAAGAAGTAGCCCTGTCCGAACGTGAAAACGGTTATCTGAATGCGGCAATCACCAACCTGTTGAAATATCATCATAACATCGACAATGACATAGAACGTGTACTTCATTTCTATTTCCTTCAATGCTCCATAGAAATGAGTTGTTATGATTTATCCAAAGCCTTTTTGCCGTTTGCCAACCATAAACAAGCTTTTACATTCGAAGGAATCACACTGACCGCCTCTCAAGTGAAACGTATCAATGCCATCATGCAAACATGTGGGTTCTATGACGAAGCAGGAGAATTTTCTTATCTGGTAGGCCTTCCGGGGAAAAGTGGTGTGGGAGGCGGTATAGCCGCAGTTTACCCACTACGATATTCAGTTGCAGTGTGGAGCCCGAGATTGAATCAAAAAGGAAATTCCGTTATGGGAATCAAGGCACTAGAACTATTGACAACACAAACACAGGAGTCTATTTTCTAGAAAAGCTAACAATCTCTCTATACTAAATCATTTTCTTTCCTGTTGAAATAATCCAGAATAAAGTTGAATATAACACGCATAATACTTATAGCCTTTTTATAAAGATAAAAAGAAGTCCCTGGAATGTATGTGGAAATTATTGATAATGCTTAATAAATAACCGTTTTTATCCTCTTTACTATTACAAAAGGCATTCATAGAGATGTTATTCCCCAAAGGAATATCTTCCGTTTGCCATAAACAAAAGAAAGATTAAGTCGTTTCTAGCCGACAGCCAAAGCCTTTTGAAAGACACTTTTGAAGGACCAACTCATATTATAACTAAGAATTAACTATGTAAACCATACTTAGAAAAATGATTTAACCTAAAGGAAGAAAACATTAACCCAGATGATAAAACGATTTAAAAAATCCACAAAAAATGAACAAGATAATCCGGATAGGGAAATCCGAATACCACCGAAATGAAATACCAGAACAAAAACAAACAGAAAGTCGGATATAGTCTCTACCTTGGAAACTAAAGGATTTATATCCGAACGAAGATATTAAAATGGAAAGATTTCATAACAAACAATTGGAAACAAGATTTTTAGACAACCATAAAAATCTGAAGAAAAAATTGAGAAAATTAATTTTATATCCTGAAAAGGCACTATAAAAACCTGCCTCAGCATTTCAAATGTCCAAGGCAGGTTTCTTTATATTTTATAGAGATACAGATTAATATCTGTTTCTGCCACCTCCATAGCCATTGTCTCCGCGACCACCACCGTAGCCACCACCACGACTGTTGTTACCACCACGATAACCACCACCATTGTTGCCATAACTACGACGCGGACGTTCTTCTCTAGGACGCGCTATTGACACAGAAAGAGTTTTTCCATCCATGTCAACTTCATTAAGAGCTGCAATCGCTTTATCTCCAGCTTCATCATCAGCCATTTCAACAAAACCATATCCCTTAGAACGACCGGTCTCTCTGTCCATTATAATCTTAACAGAAACAACTTCACCATACTCTGCAAATAATTCTCCAAGTTCGGCTTCACTCATATTATAGTTAAGCCCTGCAATAAAAATGTTCATTTTAAAATAAATGTTTTAATAAAAAAATAAGTACGTTTTGCTATTAGGAATCTTACAGAGAGACAAACGATTCTACCATCATCACTAAAGAATAAGTTGGAAAAGTATTAATGTACTTCTATGAGGATACTTAATGCAGGGGACAAATGTACGCAATTAGACTTGAACTCAAAACTAATTGGAGATTTATTTTTAATAATAAATGTTTTTTTCATTCTCTTCGAAAGGGCAGACAAGTTTTAAAACGGAAAATAACCGTTCCTCAAATACATATTTATACTTTAATAGCTATTATACAGAAAGTTACCCAGTACTACATATCAAAAAGATACAGAGAAAGAGAATCAATCTATAATAACAGGAGATGCTAAAGGAATAAAGTGATTCCGATCTACACTTCCAGCATTCATACGCTTTAATGCAGACTTCCGGTTTACTGCATCATATTCAAGGAACTTATCACGACTATAGCTTTCACCAGCCAGTTTCATGACACGACGATAAATAGCCTCCCGGCAAGGAGCATTAAAACCGCCGACATTATAGAGCATGATACTGATATTCGTCGGACGCCAGACACCTGACCGATATCCGTATGCTCCTTCCCATGCTCCCAGTCTTTCATTAACATAACGTTTGTCAGAGATAAAATAATTCCATTTCACTTTCGTTATATCCGGAGTGAAATCAATGTTAGAATACCATCCATATCGGTCTGCAATTTCTTTTAGTTCCGCCATAACATTTGACGGGATTTCACCGTCATACACATCATCATATTCATCTCCCAAATATCCGAAGCCATGCCCCACTGCTTCATGATGAATAATCTGTGCAAAACGTTCATCATCATTATCCACATAAGGACAGAATGCTATGGAATAGCCCAAAGAATGCATATAGGTGGTACCGGCATAGCGAGGACTATTCATGACTACAATCATCGGTGTATTTCTAACAGAATTACCCAACAGAGGCACTTTAGTAGCATATTGCTTACATTTTTCATTATCGCCTTTTATGGAAGTGCCTCCTGTAAAAGTAGTTCCTAGAGCTGTTCCACCGCCAATGCTGTCGGATACTGAAACAACAGTGACACTATAAACATCAAAATACTCCCGTAAAGAATGCATCGGCTCCACAGAAAAATAGGAATCCATCGCCTTTTGCATCATTACCTCGTATTTTCCACCTCTCCCCATATCCATTTCCACAAACCCGTCTCCCATCATTACAAGATTAATTCCCCACCCTTTCGTATGTTCTTGCCAAGTTCTTACATCACCATCTTTAGAAAGAGTTGCCAGATAATTGAAATTTTGACGAACGATAACAGTATCCGCAACTTCTCCACACTGAATTATCACTTCACCTTCTCTATCCTCGGCAGAGGGATTGGAAGCCAATGTAATAATAAGTTCATTATCCCCCTTATTACCGGTTAACGGTGACACAGCTAACCAATCTCCAGCCAAATCAGCAGTCTTTATAGCAACAGACCATCCTGTTGTTGCAATAAAAGCAAGGGTATCCTCCCCTCCGTCCGAAGTGAAAACAAGCCGGGTATTTTCCGTGGAAGGGATAGTAATGGAAGGAATTTCAGGAACAGGAGCTACAGGAAGCTCTCCAGTTTCTGAACAAGCTACGACAAACAACAAAGTAATAAAGTACAGAAATACAAAAAGAAACTTATCTTTTTCATCTTCCCAACCATAATTCCGGATTAAGTTTAGCCGTTTCCTTACGAAGTTGAAAATGCAAGACCGTATTACCCGAACTATCTGTATGGATAGTTCCAAGAACAGTACGTGTATTGACTTTGCTGCCTTTAGAAACCGATACGGAAGAAAGGTTGCAATAGACGGAGATATAATTACCATGACGCACCAATATATTGTTCAAGCCATTATATTGGAAAATAGCCGAAACTTCTCCATCAAAAACGGCGCGTGCCTGTGCTCCCGGTTTACCTTTGATATCAATCCCTTTATTATCCAGCTTCACATTACGCAAACCATCTACGGCATACTGTCCGTAATGGCTGACAATCACGTATGGGCCGGTAATGGGAACCGGCAAAATACCTCGATTACGTTCAAAACTACCCGACAGTTGACGGTCCTCATTGTTCAGACTGAACTTCTCCACCGGAGCGGCCTTCCTTGTGTCCTCATTTTTTTTCCGTAGATTTAGAGCGGGTTACCCCTCCCGTAGTTTTATTTTCCGCTTTCTTAGCTGCAGCAGCCTTTGCGGCAGCCTCAGCAGCGGCTTTCCTACGGGCTTCTTCCTCCGCACGTTTTCTAGCTTTCTCTATTTCAATCTCAATCAAACGATCAATTTGGGCATTCAATTGCTCTGCTGAACGTTTTTTCTTCCTTATTTCGTTTTGTATACCTTTCTGCTTCTTTTGCAGATTCGCTAAAAGAGTCTGCCGTTCCTTTTCCTGAATTTCCAGTTTGATCTTTTCGGCCTCACCTTGTTTTAAAAGATTCTGTTTGGCATTCTTAGTTTGTTCCACTTCTCTTTTTTTAGCGGCAATTTGCTTCTGCTTACGTTCTATCTCCATTCCCTGAAGACGCTGGAAGTTTGCATATTCCTGCACATAACGCATACGACGGTAAGTCTGGCTCAAGTTCTCGGCAGAAAAAATAAACATTAATTTCTCTTGAACAGACTTGTTACGATACATATATTGCACCGAAATCTCATACTTCTGCTTCTTGTCTTTCAAATCACGCTGAAGTTTATTCAGTTGCTTCTGCAAAGAGGCGATCTCACTTGTTAATATATGAACATCACTCTCTATGGTATTGATATATTTTCTTCTCTCCTCAATCTGACCTGTCAGTAAAGCAAGGTTATCCAACTGGCTTTTCACATCCTTTTTGGTAGATTGCAACAGAGTTTCAGACTCGGCAATCTGCTGATGAAGTTCCTTCCGTTTGGCTTCAAGCTCCCTTATTTTCCGAGTACTTTGCGCTAAAAGAGTACTTAAAAAGCAGCAGGCTATGAGTAATAAGAAGATACGTTTCATTATTTAATAAGCTGTTTTAGCAAATCTTGCAATTCTATCTTTTCGTATTTTTGAGGCACTTCAGTGTGACTTTCCCAATCTTTGTTTGTAGAAAGTCGGGAAAGTTCGAACACTGCCGTAACCGGTTGCTTCGCTCCTTCAAAAGACACTGTCATAGACGCCGGAAATTGTTTCTGCTCCAACGGACGAAACTTATCATAACGCCAATTTATCCCGTACCGGGTACCGGACAAGCCGATATGACTTTCTTTCAGCAGCCCATCATTTGTATTGGTACGAAAACGGTAGGCGAAATGTTTGCCGTTTTTTACTTCTATTAATGCATTTTCGTTTTCAGGACGCACAGCAAAGGACGAAATATCACAGACAGTCAGCACCTTTTTTCCCGGAAGAAAAATTTCATTCATAAACAAGGCCTGCAAAGTATGAAAATCCAAATCAGCCTTTGCCAGATTTTTCAATTCATCAAAAGGGACTTGTACATAACGTTTGTTCATACGATCCATCACTAAAACTCCGTCCGGAGATATTTCAGCACGTGCCACTTCAATACCCAAAAATGGAGCGATAGAAAGCTGGATTACTTCATCACGTTTCATGCGCAACGTACCATTTACTTTAGTCGGTCCTTTACCGTTCAAGTCAACGGCCAATGACATTTTCGCAGTAATTGCATCCCATCCCGGAGAACGGCTAATCAGCTCTTCCATATATTCCGACTCGGATAAATTGCCAATAGATACCCCTTTCTTCATACTCCGGGTAGATGAACATGAAGAAATAAATATAATCAGCAAAGCACTAAACAAATAAAAACAGACACGTTTCATCATTCTGCAAAGTATTTCTTTTGTACAATCTTCTTTCTCAATAAGTTCAATTCCTTTTCACTACGTTCTTCACTACCTTCTTGAGGAGGCTCCTTGGATAATTTTTCCGCTTGTTGCCAATATTCCAAAGCCTTTTCACGATCTCCATTCATGTAGTAAATATCTCCACAATGCTCTACAACAACGGAACTTTTACTTCCATCATTCTGCATAGCCTGGTCAATGTAAATTTTTGCTTCTACATATTTACCTTTCTCAAAAAGTATCCAGGCATAGGTATCCAGATACGTACCATTGGTAGGTTCGGCCTTTACGGTACGGTAACTCATTTCTTCCGCTTTATCCAGGTTTTTACGCTCTACAGACAGGTAATAGGCATAATTATTCAAGGCCCCTATATTGTTTTCCTTATAAACCAAAGCGGAATCGTATGCGGCATATGCCTCCACATTCATCTTCTTTATATGATAAAGATCCCCCATAATGGCATAGAAATCAGAAACGATATCCTTATTGCTTTTATCTGTTACTTGATTCACTCCTTTTTTAAAAACCTCCAATGCCTCGTCTGTTTTCTCCTTCTGATGATAGGCCAATCCCATATAATAATAGAATTCCAATACATCCGGAGTATATTCCAAAGCAGGAGCACATAATTTGATTACTTCATCCATATTCTGCTCACGAATGGCAAAGCTCAACAGCTGCAAGCGTGCCGGCGTATTTTCCGGATCAATTTCAAGCACTTGGTGCAAAACAGGGGTTGCCTCTTTATCCATCTTTTTCGTCAGAAGATATTGGGCCGCCAACATAGCGATATCTGCATTCTCTTGTTTTTCCTTCAATATAGAAGTAAACAGGCCTGCTATTTTCGTACTGTCCTTGTTTGTTTGCTCAGAACGCAGAATAAGCTGGCGCATAATGTTCATCTTTGTATCGCTATCCACATTATCATTCAGCAAAATAGTATCCAACTGTACCTGATACAAACTATCCTGCCCTTTTTTCTCGTAATAAGAAGCCATAGAAAGCAACGCCGGCGCATAGCCCGGTTCTTCCTTCAATACTTTCTGATAAGTTTCGTATGCTTCTTCTTCCTTACCGTTGTTCAGATAGACATCTCCCAAAATGGTAAGATAACGCATGTCATATGGATATTCTTTCGCCAAATTCTCAATCTCCGTAAATGCCTGCTGATCATTGTTCATGGCCAGATACATGCGGAATTTCTCCATGCTGATTTGTTCAGACTTCCCATCCAAGGCTTCAAGGCGGTTCAATGTATTAACTACCTGCTGATAATCCTTGGTACGGGTATAGAGATCAATCAAAGCCATCAACGGTTCCAGACGTGAGGGGAACTGACTCGCCATATCCTCATAAACATAAATGGCTTTCGGGTAATTTCCCTTACCTTGATAATAGGCTGCCAAAGTTTGCTTGTACCAAAAACTCTTAGGGTCGGCATCCACTGCCTTCTTCAAAGCCTCCTCCCCTTTTTCCGGCTGATTGAGAAACATATGGAACCGGGAAATCTCGAACAAAGTAGCAGCTCCTTGTGGATAAATGTCCAAACAGTGACTATACATTTCGAAAGCCGCATCCAAGTCACCTTTTTCTTTCATCCGGAGCGCTTCCAAAAAGAAATAGTCGTATTTACGACGTTGCTCCGGAGTAAGCGGATCCTTTTCCTCCACAACAGCTTTATTTCCGGACACCCCGGAAGTTCTCTTCACCGTACCGCATGAAACAAGCATGCCTATCAGACATACACATAGCATGGGCACATATTTCAATCTTCTATTCATTGTTTCCTTTTACTTTTTTCCGGTATGTCCAAAGCCACCTGCACCACGTTCCGTTTCGTCCAACACTTCCACTTCCTGCCATTCGGCATGTTCGTGACGGGCTACAACCATTTGCGCAATGCGCTCCCCATCTTCTATCATAAAATCCTCAGATGACAAATTGACCAGGATAATACAAATTTCACCACGATAATCGGCATCAATTGTGCCCGGAGAATTCAGGACTCCGATGCCTTTCTTAATAGCCAGCCCGCTACGTGGACGGATTTGCGCTTCAAAACCTTCAGGCAATGCGATATAAAGTCCCGTAGGAACCAAACAACGTTGCAAGGGTTTCAGCACAATCGGTTCGTCAAGATTAGCACGGATATCCATCCCTGCCGATTGCCCGGTAGCATACTCGGGTAAAGCATGTTTTGATTTATTGATTACCTGTATTTTCATAATTTTAACAATTTATCAATATGCTTATGTGGCAATGCTAATAATTTGCAGACAACAAGCACAGTCCAGACCTGGCGCAGCCAATTGGCATATTAACAAATCAGCACATTACCACATGATTAATAAAGTGCGAATTTACACATTTAGATGGATTTATCTAAGCGTTTACAGTTTTTTAAACGGAAGTTTCTTACTTTTGCAAACAGATAAAGCCTGAATTATGAACTGGAAACAATTAATATCAAATAAACGCTTCGGCATGGAAGAACTGCACGAGGCCCGTAAAGATGACCGTTCCGAATTCCAACGCGATTATGACCGTCTCATCTTCTCAGCACCTTTTCGCCGTTTGCAAAACAAAACTCAAGTATTTCCTTTACCGGGTAGCGTATTCGTACACAACCGGTTGACTCACAGCCTTGAGGTGTCTTGTGTAGGACGTTCTTTAGGAAACGATGTCGCCAACCAGCTTCTGAAAAAGCACCCAGACTTGGTCGACTCCCATATATCGGAAATAGGTTCTATCGTTTCAGCCGCATGTCTGGCACACGATCTGGGAAACCCACCTTTCGGCCATTCGGGAGAAAAAGCCATTTCAACTTACTTCTCGGAAGGACAAGGAATGGCATTGAAAAAAGAACTTTCACCGATGGAATGGGATGATTTAACCCACTTCGAAGGAAATGCCAATGCATTCCGCATCCTTACCCACCAATTTGAAGGAAGACGGAAAGGAGGATTCGTAATGACCTACTCCACATTGGCGTCCATCGTAAAATATCCTTTTTCCTCACAATTGGCAGGAAAGAAATCAAAATTCGGTTTCTTCTTAAGCGAAGAGGCTGATTATCAGAAAATAGCCAGAGAATTAGGCATCATCCAGCTCAGCAAGCCGGATGAGCCTTTACGCTACGCACGCCATCCGTTAGTCTACCTGGTAGAAGCCGCGGATGATATTTGTTATCAGATGATGGACATAGAAGACGCGCATAAATTAAAACTTCTGACACATGATGAAACCAAAGGACTGTATATGCTGTTCTTTGATGAGAAAAGAAAAAACGCATTGAAGAAGTTTGCCGGATTGTAACAGACGTCAATGAACAGATAGCTTATTTACGTTCTTCGGTCATCGGTGCACTAATAAAGGAATGCACAAGAGTATTTACTGAAAATGAAAAAAAGATATTAGCCGGGGAGTTTGAAGGCGCACTGATAAAGCACATTTGCAGTCCATTGAAAGAGGCCTATGAGAATTGTTCTGCAATTGCCTTGCAAAGAATCTATCGTTCCAGTGATGTACTGGACATAGAATTGGCAGGGTTCAGAGTTATCAGTACCTTGATTGACCTGATGATCAATGCAGTGCGCTCTCCGGAAAAAGCGTATTCACAACTACTGATCAATCGCGTATCCGGACAGTACAATGTCAACGCACCTACTTTATATGGAAAAATTCAAGCTGTGCTGGATTACATATCGGGCATGACAGACGTATATGCGCTCGACCTCTACCGGAAGATCAAAGGCAACAGTCTGCCAGCAGTATAATAAAAACATTGTCAGATGCGAGCAAGATGAATCCTGTAAATTTTATCTGCACCTGACAATGTTTCCCCCAATATTACTATTAGTCCGATTATTTGGTCAGTATGGGATGAGCGCCTGAAGTTATTTTCAAAGCTTCAGGATGTTGCTTTACAAACGATTCGATATGGCGCACCCGTTTGTCTTCCAGGATTTCATTTACCGCAATCAGAATTCCGGTTTCCTCCACATCTCCGAATCCATAATTAATCGCTGTTCCAAACATACGCATCGTAGGAGACAGACTCATGTATGCGTTGACCAAAGGAGGAATATTATATCCCAGCTTACGCACTTCCGTATTCAAAATCTTGTAGTCTTCTTTAAAAGAATCATAACAGAAAAGATTTTCCAACATTTTCTTATCTGTTTCTATTTCCAGCGGTTTCATCGGAGTTATCAACTTATCTTTATCACCAAAATGTTTATTCAGGAAGTATAATATCATATCACGCCCCTGACGATGATAACTAGGATACATAGTCATCTTACCAAAAAAATATTTCACATTAGGCTTAATCACGGTTAATGCACCCAAACCATCCCACAAATTATCCAAAGCAAACAATCCCTTGGAACCGGCACGGGTTGACTGGTACTCTAATGTAACGAACGAACGCCCCAACTCCACCGTATAAGGCAAATATTTTTTCAAAAAAACTTCCGAGAAATTAAACATGTGAGCAGTAGCCAGCAAAGGCTTTCCATGTTCATCAAATTGCACCTCATCCCCCAAGAGATAACGATAGCCTCCCAAAATCTCCTCCGCTTCAGGATTCCATACAACTAATTGCTTATAGGGATTTTCCATCACGTCATATTCATCGATATCCATCGCCTTTCCTGTTCCGCCACCTGCAGCACGAAAGGCTATTTCCCTTAACCGGCCAATCTCCTTCATCACATTTGGCGAATCCTGATGCGTAATGACATAAATTTCATTATGACTTTTATTCGTAAACCTCAGGCGTTTATCCTCGGAAAGTTCCGCCTTGAGAATCTCTTTGCTAATCGGTGCAATAATTTCTTCCATATCTTTTATTCTCTCTTTTGTCCATTATAGCTTGTAGACTACATCTTTTACAAACTGCGCCCACTGAGCCGGGGTCTTTGTCTTGTCGAAAGTTTGCCAAGGAATGGGTTTTCCAATGGTCAAGGTAAAGGTTTTATGACGATTTTTCAACATTTCATCTGCCAAGTAAAGCATAGCAATATTAAACTTAATGCCAAGGGCCTTACATATATTTGCCAAATTATAGAAAAAGTCTGAATTCCGGCCCTCAAAGTGCAAAGGTACCACATCACGATGCGTTTCAATACTTTTAGTGACAAATGTCTTTTTCCATTCCAAATCCTTGATTTCCCCACCCTGTCTACGGGAACACAACCCCGCAGGAAACATAATGATATGATTATCCGAGGCAAACCCTGCCTCTACCATCTTTGGGAAATCCCTGGATTGCGAACCTGTTTTATTGATAGGAATACACAAAGGAGCCAAACCATGCAAATTCATCAACAAATCATTGACCAAATAGCGTACATTACCATTGTAATGTTTTCCCAATATATACCCCAAAGCAACTCCATCCTGTCCTCCCAGCGGGTGATTGCTAACAAAAGTACATTTACCGTTTTCAGGCAAGTTTTCCAAACCTTTTATCTCCACTTTTGCATCTAGGAACTCCATACAAGCTTCCAGAAAGTCAACTCCGACTTTATTTTTGGAGTCTTTTAAAAAGACATTCAGTTCATCCTGATGCACAATACGCTTCAGGTACGAAACGACAAAACGGGGAATATATTTATATTTTTTCCCGGCTTTCGTTTTCAATATCTTTTCTATGTCGATTAAAAATATAGAGTCGTCAGTCATTTTGCAAACGTTCTTTTCCATGCAAAAGTAACTTATCTTTTTTTATATTGGCAATTTATGACAGAAAAAACTCTTAATCTCTAAAGAAATTAAGAGTTTTTGTATATGAAACTATACAAATTCTTTTATTTTTGCGCAAAATAAAAACGAATGTGCAATAGTTTGGTTTCGTTTTTCAACCTCCGACAGCCAACTCTTTCCATTATTTTTTATCATAAAATCATTAAATTTAAACGTACTGTTTACCAAGCTACTAGCTACATTAACAGCCTGTTGAAAACTTCTCGAAATATTTTCTTAAAATATTGTGGGGAATTGTGGGGAATTGTGTAATTTTACACCTTGAACAATATAATAAGGTGTAGATATGCGATTTCTTGGGAATTCTGAAGCAAAGACGGACGCAAAAGGCAGAGTGTTCCTGCCTGCCGTATTTAGGAAGCAGTTACAAGCTGCCTCCCAAGAATGCTTGATTTTACGCAAAGACACCTACCAAGACTGTCTGGTTCTTTACCCCGAAAATGTGTGGAACGAACAAATGAATGAACTACGTTGTAAGCTCAATCGTTGGAATTCCAAACACCAAATGATTTTCCGTCAGTTCGTTTCGGATGTAGAAGTTATCACATTGGATGGAAACGGGCGCTTTCTGATTCCAAAACGATATTTGAAATTAGCTAAAATACAGCAAGATGTACGCTTTATCGGATTGGACGACACTATAGAAATCTGGTCTAAAGAACTAGCAGACAAACCCTTCATCACGCCGGAGGACTTTGGAAAAGAATTGGAAGAAATTATGGGAACTAATAACAACGTAGAAATAGAATGAGTGAAGCAAAACAGATATATCATGTACCGGTATTATTAAACGAGAGCGTAGACGGAATGAACATTCAACCCGGAGGTATTTATGTAGACGCCACTTTCGGTGGCGGAGGACATTCCAAGGAAATTCTAAGCCGGCTGGATAGCACCGCGCATCTATATAGTTTTGACCAAGATGAAGATGCCGAGAAAAATATTGTAAGCGACAGCCGCTTCACTTTTGTGCGTAGTAACTTCCGCTACCTTTCCAACTTTCTGCGTTATTATGACGTGGAAGAGGTAGATGCCATTTTGGCCGATCTAGGAGTTTCCTCACATCACTTTGACGACTCCGAACGCGGATTCTCATTCCGTTTCGAGGGCAAATTGGACATGCGGATGAACAAACGTGCAGGCATGACAGCAGCAGATGTGGTGAATACCTATGACGAAGAACGTTTGGCTAATATTTTCTATTTATATGGTGAATTAAAGAACAGCCGCAAACTGGCATCAACCATCGTTAAAGCACGAGGGGTAAAACAAATTATCACCATCGGTGATTTTCTTGAAGTCATCAAACCGCTTTTTGGGCGGGAACGTGAAAAAAAGAACTCGCAAAGGTGTTCCAAGCTTTACGTATAGAGGTAAATCAGGAAATGGAAGCATTGAAAGAAATGCTTTATGCAGCAACCAAAGCACTGAAACCGGGAGGCAGACTGGTAGTAATCACCTATCATTCCTTAGAGGACCGCATGGTAAAAAATATCATGAAAACCGGAAACATAGAAGGCAAGGCCGAACAGGATTTCTTTGGTAATGTACAGACACCTTTCAAATTAGTCAACAGCAAAGTTATTGTTGCCGGCAACGAAGAAGTGACATGCAATCCGCGCTCCCGAAGCGCCAAGTTGAGAATTGCAGAAAAGAGATAACGAGATGGAAGAAGAACTGAAACAAAATGCACAACAACCTAAAGACGGACAATCTGCTTCGCCCAAGCACATGTCTATCCGCAGCATATTGGGAGGAGATATCCTTGCAAACGACTTCTTCAAAAGACAAACCCGTTTGCTGATTCTCATCATGATCCTGACTGTACTATACATAGACAACCGTTATAGCAGTCAACAGGAACTCATTGAAATTGATAAGTTGAAAAAGATTTGATCGATATCAAATACGATGCATTGACACGTTCTTCCGAACTGATGGAAAAGAGCCGCCAATCACGTATTGAAGAATATATTTCGACGGAAGACAGCCCCTTACAAACGGCTACCAACCGTCCTTATTTAATAAAGAAAGACTAAGCCCATGATGCCCAACCAAAAAACATAATGCTCCGCTTCTCCTTCATCATCCTGGTCATGGTGTTGATAGGCATTGCCATTATCTGCAAAGCCGGTGTCATCATGTTTGCCGAGCGTCAATACTGGAAAGACGTAGCCGACCGTTTTGTAAAAGAAAACGTCACCGTACGTCCTACCCGTGGCAAC